>Ga0209066_10004057_pt1 | contig 16221 bp, 14 predicted proteins | sample All_14_2_FD_187198 | JGI IMG/M metagenome (GOLD analysis project Ga0209066, IMG submission 187198) | Freshwater microbial communities in response to fracking from Pennsylvania, USA - Allegheny Zone_MetaG_DW_15 (SPAdes) (version 2) ...
AAGGTCATGGCACAACGATGATTTTTTCCAAGACCTTGCTCAGGCGGCCCAGTGTGCTGCCTGGTTTCGATCTGGCCCTGGGCCTGACGCTGCTGTACCTGAGCCTGATCGTGCTGGTGCCGCTGAGTGCCGCGTTTCTGCGCACGACAAGCCTGACCTGGCCGGCGTTTGTGGACGTGGTGACCTCGCCCCGCGTGGTGGCGTCCTACAAGCTGACCTTTGGCGCGTCCTTGCTGGCAGCCACTGTCAATGCCGTGTTCGGCCTGCTGGTGGCCTGGGTGCTGGTGCGCTATGAGTTCTTCGGCCGGCGTTTTGTGGACGCCCTGGTTGATTTGCCATTTGCCTTGCCCACCGCCGTGGCCGGCATCACCTTGACGGGGCTGTACGCCAGCAATGGCTGGATCGGCCAGTACCTGGAGCCGCTGGGCCTGAAGGTGGCGTTCACGCCTGTGGGTGTGTTCGTGGCCATGACCTTCATTGGCCTGCCTTTCGTGGTGCGCACCGTGCAACCGATCCTGGAGGACATGGCACCTGAGTTGGAAGAAGCCTCCGCGACGCTGGGTGCGAGCCGCTGGCAGACCTTCATCAAGGTGATCCTGCCGATCCTGGCGCCGGCCTTGTTGACAGGCTATGCGCTGGCGTTTGCGCGGGCCCTGGGCGAGTACGGTTCGATCATCTTCATCGCCGGCAACATGCCCATGGTGTCGGAGATCACGCCGCTGCTGATCATCACCAAGCTGGAGCAGTACGACTACGCGGGGGCCACAGCCATCGCGGTGGTGATGCTGGTGATGTCCTTCATATTGCTGCTGGCCATCAATGGTCTGCAGGCCTGGGCGCGCAAACGCCAGGGCAAGTGAGAGGTTGTTGAATCATGAGTTCCATTTCGCCTCCCAATGTGACAGGTGCCACCAAAGAGCCCATCTGGGTGCGTTGGTTGCTGATCAGCGTGGCGCTGGTCTTCCTGTCGCTGTTCCTGTTCGTGCCCCTGGTGTCGGTGTTCTTCGAGGCTTTCAAGAAGGGCGTGGACGTTTATCTGGCTGCCATCACCGAGTCGGATGCCGTGTCGGCGATCAAGCTCACGCTGATCGCTGCCGTCATTGCCGTGCCACTGAACCTGGTCTTTGGCGTGTCTGCAGCCTGGGCGATTGCCAAGTTCGACTTCCGCGGCAAGAGCGTGCTGCTGACCCTGATTGACCTGCCATTCTCGGTCTCGCCCGTGATCGCTGGCCTGATCTACGTGCTGATCTTTGGTCTGCAGGGTTGGTGGGGTGAGTGGTTGCGCGACAACGACCTGAAGGTGATCTTCGCGGTGCCCGGCATCGTGCTGGCCACCATCTTCGTGACCTTCCCCTTCGTGGCACGCGAGCTGATCCCGCTGATGCAGGCGCAGGGGCAGGAGCAGGAAGAAGCTGCGCGGGTGCTGGGCGCATCGGGCTTTCGGACCTTCTGGAAGGTCACGCTGCCCAATGTCAAGTGGGCGCTGCTGTACGGCGTGATCCTTTGCAATGCGCGCGCCATGGGCGAGTTCGGTGCGGTGTCTGTGGTGTCGGGCCACATCCGCGGGCAAACCAACACCTTGCCCCTGCACATTGAAATCCTATACAACGAGTACCAGTTTGCCGCGTCCTTCGCCGTGGCATCCTTGCTGGCCAGCCTGGCCCTGGTCACCCTGGTCCTGAAATACATCGTCGAGCGCAGGGTGCGGCAGCAGCTGGCCATCGCCAATGACGTCGGAGTCGTGTCATGAGCATTGAAGTCAAGAACCTGGTCAAACGATTTGGCGCGGTCACCGTTTGTGATCAACTGAATCTGGATATTCCTTCGGGCGAGCTGGTCGCCTTGCTGGGCCCTTCCGGTTCAGGCAAGACCTCGCTGCTGCGCATCATCGCGGGCCTGGAGCAACCCGACAGTGGTTCGGTGCTGTTCAATGGCGAGGACGCGACCCATGTGGCCGTGCGTGATCGGCAGGTGGGCTTCGTGTTCCAACATTACGCGCTGTTCGGCCACATGACGATTTTCGAGAACGTGGCGTTTGGCCTGCGCGTGCGGCCCAAGGATGCCCGGCCTTCAGAGGCGCAGATCCGCGCCAAGGTGACGGACCTGCTCAAGCTGGTGCAACTGGACTGGATCGCCGACCGCTACCCGCATCAGCTGTCGGGTGGTCAGCGCCAGCGTATTGCGCTGGCTCGCGCCCTGGCCGTCGAGCCCAAAGTGCTGCTGCTGGACGAGCCCTTTGGCGCGCTGGACGCCAAGGTGCGCAAGGAGCTGCGCCGCTGGCTGCGCCGTCTGCACGACGAGATGCACATCACCAGCGTGTTCGTGACCCACGACCAGGAAGAGGCCATGGAAGTGGCCGACCGCATCGTGGTGATGAACCAGGGACGCATCGAACAAGAGGGCACGCCCGATCAGGTCTACGACCACCCGGCCACGCCGTTTGTGCTCAAGTTCCTGGGCGACGTCAACCTCTTCCATGGGCGTGACCATGCGCCTGGCGCCGTGGCCTCGTCGTCCTCGCCGTCTGACGAGCAAACCGTGAGCTATGTGCGTCCGCACGAAATCCAGGTGCTGGCCCACGCCGAAGCCGGCAGCCTGCCCGTCACGCTGGCGCATACGCTGACCGTAGGCCCCAATACGCGACTCGAGTTCAAGCGGGTGGACGGGCAGGGCGAGGTTGATGTCGAGGTGCCGCGCAGTGAATACGCGGCGCTGCGTGACAGCGGCATCTTGCAGGCTGGTGCCACCGTGCACCTCAAGCCGCGCAGGGTGCGGCGTTTCGCGGTCGATGCCAGCGTGAACGGTGGTCGCCCCGAGTTCGTTGAAAGCGACCCGGCAACAGCCATTTGAAAACTTGAGCACCAGATTGCAAGCGTTTGTGAGCGTGGTGCCTGGCTCTTGAGCCATCGGCCAGTCCAGACGCAAAGTGGACACGAAGCCGGCGCGCATGCAACTGCGCGCCGGCTTCGCGCATTTTGGTCAGATCTGCGGAAAGGGTCACGCGGCGATCAAGCAGATCCGTGCCAGCCCCATGGACATGGTCGGGTGACTGTGGCCCGCTCATCAGAGGTTTCCCACTCTTTTGGAGTCCCTCATGAGCGCCAAGACAGTTTGTTTCAGTTTGCTGGCCGGCTGCCTGCTGGCCCTGGCCAAGCCCGCGATGGCCGGTGTGCCTGACGACGTTCGCAGGGACTTTGCCAAGGCGGTATACACCGGGTCACCCCATCTGGTGCACAACCGCAACCCTCAACCCCTGTTGCGCGCTGTCATCGTGCTCAATGTGAAGCTCAACCACGAAGGCCGCTGGCAAGCAGAAGTGCTGCGCACCAACGACGAGCAACCCGAGATGCTGGCTCGCGCGATTGAAACCGTGCACCGCGCGCCGGCCCTTGAACTGCCCACGCACGTCAAGGACGAAATGCGGCGCGACGGCCTCATCGAAGCCTGGTTGTTCGACAACGACGGCAGCTTCCAGGTCAAGACACTGGCCAAAGCGCAACGCATGGGGCAGTGAGCTTTTCGTCAGTCAGAATAGCGGGATGACTGATGCCCGCCCTTCACTGACCATCTTCAGCCCAGCCGGTGTCGTACCGACTGCCGCGCCTGTTCGCAAGGCCGCGCGGCGGCTCAAGGCCCTGGGCTTTGATGCCACGGTTGACGAATCTGCATTGAGCAAACACCAGCGTTTTGCTGGTGACGACGAGGTCCGGCTGGCGGCGCTGCACCGCCTCGCATCGACCGCCCCTGACGTGCTGCTCGCCACGCGTGGCGGCTATGGCCTGACGCGCCTGCTGGACCGCATCGACTGGCCCTTGATCGCACGCAGCGTGGAGCGGGGCACAGCCTGGGTCGGCTACAGCGACGTGACCGCCTTGCAACTGGCCGCGCTGGCCCACAAGGCCGCCGGGCCCCAAAAGGTGGAAGAAGGGACGACAGCCGGCTTTTGGGCTGGCCCCATGGCCTGTGACGACTTTGGCCGCGCGGACAGCCCCGAGGGTGGTGATGACGTCACTCAGGATTGTTTCGCCGAGGCCATGATGGGTGACCTCGAAGCCATCGGCTTTCGCACCGAGACCGGCTTTGATGGCCTGGACGTCTCGGGTCGTTTGTGGGGCGGCAACCTGGCCGTGATGCAGGCTCTGCTTGGCACGCCACACTTCCCCAAGATCAAGAACGGCATCCTGTTTCTGGAAGACGTCAACGAGCACCCCTACCGCATCGAGCGCGCCTTGCTGCAGTTGCATCAGGCCGGCGTGCTGGATCAGCAAAAAGCCATCGTGCTGGGGGCTTTCACCGAGTACCGCAAGTCGCCGCTTGACCGTGGCTACAACTTGAAGACCGTGATCGCCTACCTGCGATCGCTGACCAGCACACCCATCCTCACCGGCCTGCCATTCGGGCATGTCCCGACCAAGGTCTGCCTGCCTCTGGGGCGCCACACCAATCTGCTGGTGCAAGGGCGTGACGCGCTCTTGCTCTGGTAGGCTCATGGCTCTTGCAGATTGGAGTCACGGCATGGGCCGATGGGTGAGGCTGTTGGGATCGCTGATCGTCTGTTGGATGGCCTTGCCAGCCTGGGCCGCTCACGCCTATTCGCAGTTTGGCGACGTCAAGTACCCACCGGGCTTTGATCACTTCGCGTATGTCAGGCCCGACGCGCCCAAGCGCGGCCAACTGGCCATCGTGGCCAACTCGATCGCCAGCAACTTCGACAAATACAATCCCTTCACCTTGAAGGGCACCGAGCCGCCTGGCCTGGACATCCTGGTCTTCGAGACCCTGCTGATTGGCAACATGGACGAGCCCGCCACGGCCTATGGCTTGCTGGCTGACGATGTCTCGGTGGCTGCCGATGGCCTGTCGGTGACCTTCCGGCTCAACCCCAAGGCGCGCTTCCAGAATGGCGACCCTGTTCTCGCGCAGGACGTGAAGCACTCGTTCGACATGCTCAACAGCAAGGCCGCTGCGCCGCAGTACCCGGCGTACTTCTCGGCGGTGTCGGCCGCGGTGGTGCTCGGCGAGCGCAGCATCCGTTTCGACTTCAAGCGGCCTGACGCGGAGCTGCCCATGATTGTGGGCAGCCTGCCTGTGTTCAGCCGCAAGTGGGGTGTCGTCAACGGCAAGGCCAAGGCTTTTGACGACATCGTCACCGAGCTGCCGATCGCCTCAGGCCCTTACAAGATCGGCCCGGTCGACTACGGCCGCGACATCACCTATGTGCGCGACAAGGCCTACTGGGCCACTGACCTGAACGTGCGTAAGGGTCAGTTCAATTTCGACCGCATCACCTACCGCATGTACAAGGACAACGTGACGGCGTTCGAGGGCTTCAAGGCCGGCGAGTTCGACTTCATCCAGTCCTTCATCTCCAAGGACTGGGTTCGCCAGTACCGAGGCAAGAAGTTCGACTCCGGTGAGCTGATCAAGCAGACCTTGCCCCACAGCAACGCGGCGAGTTTCCAGGGCTTCATCTTCAACACCCGCAACCCCAAGCTGAGCGACCCGCGTGTCCGCGAGGCCATCGACCTGACGATGGACTTCGAGTGGATGAACCGCCAGTTGTTCTACAACATCTACAAGCGGCTGCCCAGCTACTTCACCAACAGCGAATACGAGGCCAAAGGCTTGCCAGGGGCAGATGAATTGCTTTTGCTGGAGCCCTTGCGCGCCAGACTCAAGCCCGAGGTGCTGACTCAGCCTGTGCCCATGCCCCCCAGCACCGCTGCGCCGGGTTCGCTGCGCGACAACCTGCGCCAGGCGCGTGACCTGCTCAAAGCGGCAGGCTGGACATGGCGCGATGGCCGGCTGCGCAACGCCAAGGGTGAGCCCTTCACCATCGAGTTCCTCGACAACTCGCCCAGCATGGGGCGCATCGTCACGCAGATGATCCGCAACATGGAAAAGCTCGGCATCGAGGCCAGCTACCGCGTGGTGGACTTCGCCGTGTATGAAAAGCGCCAGAAGAACTTCGAGTTCGACATCGTCAGCCGCGCCGTGCCGGGTCGCCTGATACCGGGCGCTGAGTTACAGCAATATTTCCATTCGTCCATGGCGCAGACCATGGGCTCCAGCAACCTGGCCGGCGTCGCTGACCCTGTGGTGGACGCGCTGATCGACAAGGTCGCCAGTGCGCGTACCCGGACTGAACTGGCGGTGGCGGTCAGGGCGCTGGACCGTGTCTTGCGACATGGGCACTATGCGGTCACCCATTGGTACACCAACACCCACCGGGTCGCTTACCGTGGAGGGCGCTTTGGCCAGCCAGCCAAGCCGCCGCTGTATTACCAGCCTGAAGGCTGGGTGCTGTCTTGCTGGTGGAGCCTGTGATGTGGGTCTACATCCTCAAACGGATCTTGTTGATGTTTCCGACCTTGCTGGGCGTGTTGCTGGTGACCTTTGTCGTCATCCAGTTCGTGCCCGGTGGGCCGGTCGAGCAGGTGATGTCACAACTGAGCGGCGCCAGCACCGGTGGCGAACGCGCCGGCCCGGCCACCGCCTACCGGGGGCGCCAGGGCGTGGACCCGGCGCAGGTGGAAGAACTCAAGAAGCTGTATGGCTTTGACAAGCCTGCGCCCGAGCGATTTCTGAACATGCTCGGCTCATACGCGCGCTTCGACCTTGGCCAGAGCTTTGTGCACCACAAGGACGTCTGGGAGCTGGTCAAGGAAAAGCTGCCTGTTTCGATCAGCCTGGGCTTGTGGACCTTTCTGCTGAGCTACCTCGTGTCGGTGCCGCTGGGCATTGCCAAGGCGGTGCGGGCCGGGTCGCGCTTTGACCTGGTCAGCAGCATCCTGGTGCTGGTGGGTTACGCCGTGCCAGGCTTTGTGCTCGGTGTGGCCTTGCTGGTGTTGTTCGGGGGCGGCTCGTTCGTGCAGTGGTTCCCGTTGCGCAACCTGACTTCGCCGGGTTGGGAAGACCTGACCTGGATGGCCAAGGTCACCGACTACCTCTGGCACATTACCCTGCCGGTGACCGCCAGCGTGCTGGGCAGCTTTGCCGTGATCACCATGCTGACCAAGAACGCCTTCCTGGACGAGATCCGCAAGCAGTATGTGCTGACGGCGCGTGCCAAAGGCCTGGATGAGCGCAAGGTGCTGTGGAAGCACGTGTTCCGCAATGCGCTGCTGCCGCTGGTCACCGGCTTTCCTGCGGCGTTCATCGGGGCCTTTTTCACCGGCTCCTTGCTGATCGAAACCCTGTTTTCGCTGGATGGCCTGGGCTTGCTGAGCTACGAGTCCGTGATCCGGCGCGACTACCCTGTGGTGCTGGGCACCCTGTACCTGTTCACCCTGATCGGTCTGGTGACCAAGCTGATCAGTGACCTGTGTTATGTCTGGGTTGACCCTCGCGTCAAGTTCGACTGATGAGCCAGATGACCCCATTGCCCTCCGTTGTGAAGTCCCCATCGCCCTCCCGGCGTGCGTGGCAGCGCTTCAAGCAGCATCGCCTGGGTTTTTGCAGCCTGGTGCTGTTCGTGTTGCTGGTCGTGCTCAGCCTGGGGGCCGAGTTGATCTCCAACGACAAGCCCCTGGTGGCCCGCTACGAAGGCCAGTGGTACTTCCCCGTTGTGCAGGACGTACCCGAAACCCGTTTCGGCGGTGACTTCGAGAGCGCGACAGACTTCCTTGACCCCTTCATCGTGCAGCAGTTCGACAAGCCAGGCAACTTCGCGCTCTACCCGCCCAACCACTCGCATCACCGCACCATCAACTACTTCGCCAAGGCACCCAACCCGGCGGCCCCTTCGGCCGACAACTGGCTGGGCACCGACGACCGGGGCCGGGACGTGTTCGCGCGCCTGCTCTATGGCTTTCGCGTCTCCATCCTGTTCGGGCTGGCCCTGACCCTGACTGGCGTGTTGCTGGGTGTGCTCACCGGCGCGCTGCAAGGCTTTTATGGTGGTCGCACCGACCTGATCGCCCAGCGCCTGATCGAGATATGGAGTTCGATGCCCGAGCTTTACCTGCTGATCATCTTTTCGGCGGTACTCGCGCCCAGCACATGGTTGCTGCTGGTGCTGCTGAGCCTGTTTGGCTGGATCGGCCTGTCCGACTACGTGCGCGCTGAATTCCTGCGCAACAGGCAGCTCGACTACGTCAGGGCGGCGAGGGCGCTGGGCTTGTCCAACTGGCAGATCATCTGGCGCCACATCCTGCCCAACAGCCTCACGCCGGTCGTCACCTTCCTGCCGTTTCGCATGAGCGCGGCCATCCTGGCGCTCACTTCGCTCGACTTCCTGGGCTTGGGCGTGCCGCCTGATACGCCCAGCCTGGGCGAGATGCTCTCCCAGGGCAAGAACAACCTCGATGCCTGGTGGATTTCACTGTCGACCTTTGCCGTGCTGGTGGTGACCTTGCTGCTGCTGACTTTCATGGGCGATGCCCTGCGTGATGCGCTGGACCCGCGCAAGGAGTCACAGCCATGAGTGACCAGCCCATGCTGCTGGATGTGCAAGACCTGCATGTCAGCTTTGGTGACAAAGAGGTGGTGCGTGGCGTCAGCCTGCGCATTGCGCGTGGCGAGAAGCTGGCGCTGGTGGGCGAGTCTGGCTCGGGCAAGACCATCACGGCGCTCAGCCTGCTCAAGCTGGTGCCGCAGGGCCGTGTCACCGGCCGGGCATTGCTGGCGGGTTCGCAAGGCGCCCCGCGCGACCTGCTGCAACTCAGCGAGCATGCCTTGCGTGGTGTGCGCGGCAAGGACGTGGCCGTCATCTTCCAGGAGCCGATGACCGCGCTCAACCCGCTGTTCACCATCGGTGACCAGATCGCCGAGGTGATTGAGTTGCACCAGGCCACATCCCGTGCCGAGGCCTGGAACAGGGCGGTGGCCTTGCTTGAGACCACCGGCATCCCCGAGCCTGCTCGGCGTGCCACCAGCTACCCGCATCAGCTGTCCGGCGGGCAGCGCCAGCGCGCGATGATCGCCATGGCCCTGGCCTGCCAGCCCCAGTTGTTGCTGGCGGACGAGCCCACCACCGCGCTGGACGTCACGGTGCGCACGCAAATACTCGATCTGCTGGCGCAACTGCAGCGCAGCCACGGCATGGCCGTGCTCATGATCACGCACGACCTGCACCTGGTGCGGCGTTTCGCCGACCGCGTGGCCGTGATGGAAAACGGCGTGCTGGTCGAACAAGGCCCCGTGGCCGAAGTCTTCGCCAACCCCAGCCACCCCTACACCCGCAAGCTGCTGGACAGCCGCCCGGTGCGCGACGTGGTCGAGGCGGTGCCAGGCCAGGTCCTGCCCCAGTTGGTCGAGGCTCAGGCGGTGCAAGTGAGCTACCCCGTGCCCCAGCCTGGCATCAAGGGCTGGTTCAAGTCAGGGCGCTTCGTGGCCGTCAAATCGGCGCAGTTCAAGATCGAACAAGGGCGCACCTTGGCGGTCATCGGCGAGTCCGGCTCGGGCAAGTCCACCTTGGCACTGGCGAGCCTGGGCTTGCAGCCTTTCGAGGGCACCTTGCGCGTCAGCGGTCAGGCCTGGCGTTTCAATGCCAAGGCAGACAAGCCCTTGCGGCGTGTTGTGCAGGTGGTGTTCCAGGACCCGTTCTCGTCCTTGTCGCCGCGTATGACGGTGGCCGAACTGGTTGCCGAGGGGCTGGCCGTTCATCAGCCTGGCCTCAGCGAGGCGCAGCGGCAAAACAAGGTCATCGACACCCTGCGTGATGTGGGCCTGAGTGAGGCCCAGTTTCCCAACCTGCTGGGCCGTTATCCACACGAGTTTTCAGGCGGTCAGCGCCAGCGTCTGGCTTTGGCGCGTGCGTTGGTGGTCGAGCCTCAGGTGCTGGTGCTCGACGAGCCCACCAGCGCGCTGGATGTCACCATCCAGAAGCAGATACTCACCTTGCTGCAACGCCTGCAACGTGAGCGTGGGCTGAGCTACCTGCTGATCACCCATGATGTGGAGGTGGTCGCCGCCATGGCCCACGAGGTGCTGGTCATGAAGGATGGCGACGTTGTCGAGCAGGGCCCGGTGGACCAGGTCATGCGCGCGCCGCGTCACCCCTATACCAAAGCCTTGCTGGCCTCCAGCATGTTCGACGCCGCGCCACAGGCCTGAAGCAGGGCGACTCAGATGCCCATCTTGCCCAGCGTGTCCATCACGTCGCGCAGGGTGCTGGCCAGGTAGGGGTGGTCGGTCGAGAAGCGTGCTTCAAGTTCCTGCGCACGTTCGTTGAGCGAGCCGTCTTCATCGCCACCCACCACCGGGTTCGTCTGACCCAGTACCTTCTGGATGTCCTTGTCCAGGGCTTGCAGATCCTGCTTCAGGCTGTCGTCCATGGCCTGGCCGGATTCCAGTTCAGCCTGCAGCTTCTTGAGCAGGGATGCGAGTTCTTGCTTGTCCATGTGATCTCCTCCAATTCACGCGTCAATTTTGCCAAGCCCCAGGCTGAGTGCATAGCGCATTCGACCTTGTTCGCGTGACGCAGATCATCCTACCCCGGACAAGCGTGGCTTATTGAGCAAAGACGCCACCTTGCATCTTGCCGCGATGGGCGTCGTAGGTGTCGCGCACCCATTGCAAGGCGCGGCGATGGCGCCAGGGATCGATGGCGCTGGCCATGCCGGCTTGGTATGCCGGGTCACCATAGACGGGGTGTTGTGCCGGGCAGGCAATGGGTGCCAGCAGCGATGCCGCCGTGATGTCCGCCACGGTGAAGCTGTTGCCCACCAGGTAGGTGCGCCCGTCTGCCAATTGCGACTCCAGCCAGTCGATGACTTCACCGATGCGCTGGCGGGCCAGGGCCGCACGTTTCGGTGTGATGTGCAGCTTGCGCCTGAACGACCAGCGGATCACCGGGTAGGCCGCGCGAATGAAGCGTGCCTGCATGGGTGTGGCATGGTCGGTCCACAGCTTGATGATGTGCGCATCAGCCACACCAAAACTGTTGGCGTATAGGAAGCGGGCCACGTCCTTGCCGATGGCGTCGAAACGTTGTTCCACTTCCCGCACGGTGTCTCCGTGCAAGGCGGGCATCACATCCAGCGGCCCGTGGTGCTGTGCCAACCAGCTCAGTATGCGGGGGCTGTCTTGGATGGCCGTGTTCGTGGTTTCCAGCACGGGCAGGGTGGTCTGGCCACGTCGGCCCATGCGCAAGGCCGGCCCGATGTGAAAGACCGGCGTCAGGCAGACCTCTCGGTAGGGCAGTTGGCAATGGTCCAGCGTCCAGCGGATCTTCTCGCTGTAGTGCGACATGGCAAAGGTGTAGAGCGTCAAGGGCGCTGTCGATGGTGATGGGGTCACGGTGGGGTCTTTGGTGTTCGATTGAAGGTCAGGCGGCAGGGCGAACGCGGTAACCTACGCGCGGGAGGTGCACATGCAGCGTGCCGCAACGCGGGCTTTGCACCCGCACAGTCAGTTGTTGAGGGTCAATGCGCAACAGCTCGCCCATCACCGACGTACCATGCCCCAGTTGTTCTGGTGTCACGCGCACGGACTGGCCCACCTGCACACCCGATGGGTCTGCCGATGTACCGCCTTCGGGCAAGGTTTGGGGTTGGCTGTTGGCGGCCAGTGCCAGGGCATCCTCCGCCGTCATCTCCTGGCGCACACCATGCCCGAAGGCCTGCATGCGTGCCAGCCAGGCGCTCACGCAGGGGAATGCCGAGAAGTCGAAGCGCCCCTGCTGCGCGAACCACAGCGTGGCGTACAGATTGAAGTCGCCGCTGCCAGGGTGGCCGCCGTTGACAAAGGGCTGCCCACCAGCCAGGCCATGTTCCAGCCACTGCATGTGGGTGACCAGTTCCTGCTCGGCCAGGGGCACTGCCTGTTTGAGCGCCTCGCGGTCAAGGGGCGCACCGCGTAGCGCCGCGCGGTCGGCCAGAAAAACATCAGGCAGCCTGTCCACATTGCGCCCGAAGGTGTAGGCCACCGCCCGCCCGAACAGGTTGACATCCACCCAATGTTCCACGACCTCGCTGAAGGTGCCAGGGGTGGTCTGCAGGCCCGGTAGCGGGTTCAAGCCGTCAATGACCTGCAGGATCAGCCGCGTGTCGCAGTAAATGTCTGCACCGATCTGCAGCACCGGCACCTTGCGGTAGCCGCCGGTCAGTTCTGTCAGATCTGGCTTGGGTGCGATGCGCGGCACGATCACCGAATGCCAGCTCAGGCCCTTGTAGCCCATCAGCGTGCGGATCTTCTCCGCATAGGGGGATTCGTTGTAGTGGTGCAGGACGAGGTCTGTCATGTTCGGCTTTTCAATCAGGCAGCCGGCATTGTTGACAAGCTGGCGAACAATTAGAATTGTCTGGATGGACATCTTTGATGCTGATATAGACAACATTGCTGAACTGGACCGCGCGGTGCCTGCGCTTCAAGGCAAGCACGTTCACCGTGTGGGCGTGGTGTTGTGCCCGCAACTCAGCCTGGCCAGCCTGGGCTTGTTGATGGATGTCTTTCGCATGGGCAACCAGTTGCCTGGCGCACACCGCTTTGCCTTGACGCGGGTGAGTCAGGACGGCCGCAGCGTGGCCCACACCGATGGCGATTTGCGGGTAGACGGTGACGCCACCCTGCTGGCGAGCATGGACCTGGTGGTTGTGCCATCACTCTGGACGGCGGGTGCGCAGGCTGTCGCGCAGAACCCGGGACTGGTTGAGGCCTTGCGGACGCTGCCCGAGCAGGTGCTGGTCGTGACCATGTGCACCGGCGCCTACATGCTGGCCGCCTCCGGCAGGTTGGACCACTGCCAGGCCACCACCCACTGGATGTTGGCTGATGAGTTGCAGGCGGCCTACCCGCAGGTCGAGGTGGCGCCGCAAGAAAACCTGATCCAGCAAGGCAACCTGATTTGCTCAGGAGGCTCCATGGCGGGCGTGGATGCCTGCTTGCACGCTGTGCAGCTGTTGACGGATCGCGACACCGTCAAAGCCCTGGCTCGCATGCTCGTGACTGATGTGAACCGGGGACCCCAGACCTTGTACATGCCGCCTCATGGCTGGCGACGTCACGCGGACAAGGAGGTGCGTGCGTTGCAAAGCCACATCGCGTCAAACTTTGCCCAGCCCTTGAGTCTGGAAGACATGGCCAGGCAGATCCATGTCAGCGTACGAACCTTGCAGCGCCGCTTCCTGGCAGCGGTCGGCATGACGCCCATGCAGTACCTGCAGGGGGTGCGCATCGAGCGCAGCAAAGACCTGCTGGAAACAGAGCGGCTGTCGGTGTCGGAGCTTGCCACCCAGGTAGGCTGCCCCGACCGAGTGGCCTTCGGGCGGCTGTTCAAAAAGCTGACAGGCATGACGCCAGCCGCCTACCGACAGCAGTGCCGGCCTAGCGTTCGAGTCTGACTTAGCCGGCCATGTCGCCCAGGCCACCCATGACGTGGCTGAACCCGCCATCCACGTAGGTGATCTCGGCCGTGACCCCCGCAGCCAGATCCGACAGCATGAAGGCCGCGACATTGCCAACGTCCTCAATCGTGACGTTGCGGCGCAGCGGGGCGTTCTCTTCCACGACACTCAGGATCTTGCTGAAGCCCTTGATGCCTGACGCGGCCAGTGTCTTGATGGGGCCCGCCGAAATGCCGTTGACGCGGATGCCCTTGGGGCCCAGGCTGGCGGCGGTGTAGCGCACGCTGGCCTCCAGGGAGGCCTTCGCCAGGCCCATGGTGTTGTAGGCCGGCACGATGCGTTCGGCGCCCAGATACGATAGCGTCAACAACGCGGCCTTGTCATTGAGATAGGGCAGGGCCGCCTTGGCCATGGCCGGGAAGCTGTAGGCGGAGATGTCGTGCGCCATGCGGAAACCTTCGCGGCTCAGGCCTTCCAGAAAGTCGCCCGCAATCGCCTCGCGTGGTGCAAAGCCGATGGAGTGCACAAAGCCATCCAGCTTGGGCCAGGTCTTGGCCAGGTCGGCAAACATCGCGTCAATCTGCTCGTCGCTGCCCACGTCGCAGTCAAAAATCAGGTCGGATTCGAATTCCTTGGCGAAGTCGGTGATGCGGTCCTTGAAGCGCTCGCCCACATAGCTGAAGGCCAGTTCGGCGCCTTCACGCTTGCAGGCCTTGGCGATGCCATAGGCGATCGAGCGGTTGGACAGCAAGCCGGTGATCAGCAGGCGTTTGCCAGCGAGAAATCCCATGAGGTCTCCGTAAAAGGGTCTGAATCAGGGGCGGATTTTGGCATGTCCACAGCGCCGCAAAGAGAATTTCAGTACCAAGTCTTGCTGCGACGCGTTCCTCAGGGTAAAATCCAAGATTGGCTGCTTTACTGCTTGGCGCAATGCGCTGGAGTCAGATGGGCAGCACGTCTCGTGTTTGTCACGAATGGGCGGGTCTTTCCAGCCCATTTTTTTTGCTTGACTGTTTTTAACCTGAACGTATTTCGACTGGATGAGCTGGCTTAAAGTTGTTGAAACCACTGTGACCGGACTCGGTTATGAGCTTGTGGACTGCGAACGCGGTTCCAGTGGCTTGCTGCGCGTATACATAGACCGTTTGCCTGATCAGGCCTACGATCTGCCCGGCGAGTTGGTGACAGTCGACGACTGCGAAAAGGTCACACGCCAGTTGCAGTATGCACTGGAGACGGTTGAGGCAGACTACGCGCGCCTGGAAGTGTCGTCGCCCGGGGTGGATCGCCCCCTGAAGACGCCGGCGCATTTCGCGCGCTTCGTGGGTGAAGAAGTCGAGATCTCGCTCAAGGTGCCCTTTCAGGGGCGCAAGAAATTCAGTGGCGTGCTGTGTGCATCACAGGACGTCGATGCTGCTGTGGTGGAAGCCGGGCAGGCCTGGGGGCTGGTGCTGAAAGCGCCGGACGCTGACAAACCCTTGTCTAAAACCGCTGCTAAAAAGCTGGCGAAGGATCAGGCAAAGGGTGTGGCTCAGCCTGCTCAAGATGTAGATGAAGTGTTGGGTTTCACGCTTGATGAAATTCGCGAGGCACGTCTGGTGCCGGAAGTGACTTTCAAAGGGCGTAGTCGTCGGGTGGCAACCCCGGCGGCCGGTGACGTTGCCGTAGATGAGGCGCAAGAACTCGGAGGTCAGAAGAAATGAATCGCGAATTGCTGATGTTGGTGGACGCTATTTCTCGCGAAAAGAGCGTGGACCGTGATGTGGTGTTCGGTGCGGTCGAGTCCGCACTGGCCTCTGCTACCAAAAAGCTGTATCAAGGTGAAGTCGATATTCGCGTGTCGATCGACCGTGAGACCGGCGTGTACGAAACCTTCCGTCGCTGGCACGTGGTGCCGAGCGAGGCTGGCCTGCAACTGCCTGATGCTGAAATCCTGCTCTTTGAAGCCGAGGAACAGATCCCCGACATCGAAGTCGACGACTACATCGAAGAGTCGATCGAGTCGGTGCCTATCGGCCGTATCGGTGCGCAAGCGGCCAAGCAGGTCATTCTTCAGAAGATCCGTGATGCCGAGCGCGAGCAGTTGCTCAACGACTTCCTCTCGCGCGGCGAGAAGATTTTCGTGGGCACGGTCAAGCGCCTGGACAAGGGCGACATCATTGTCGAGTCGGGCCGTGTCGAAGGGCGCCTCAAGCGCACCGAGATGATCCCCAAGGAAAACCTGCGATCCGGCGACCGTGTTCGTGCCTACATGCTGGGTGTCGATACCCTGGCCCGTGGCCCGCAGATCATGCTGTCGCGCTCCGCGCCTGACTTCATGATCGAGCTGTTCCGTCAGGAAGTGCCCGAAATCGAACAAGGCCTGCTTGAAATCAAGAGCTGCGCCCGAGATGCTGGCTCGCGTGCCAAGATCGCTGTGCTGTCGCATGACAAGCGCGTCGACCCGATCGGCACCTGTGTCGGTGTACGCGGTTCGCGTGTGACGGCCGTGACCAATGAACTGGCCGGCGAGCGTGTCGACATCGTGCTGTGGTCTGAAGACCCCGCCCAGTTCGTGATCGGTGCGTTGGCACCTGCGAACGTGCAGTCCATTTTTGTGGATGAAGAGCAGCACGGCATGGATGTGGTGGTGGACGAGGAAAACCTTGCCATCGCCATTGGCCGTGGTGGTCAAAACGTGCGTCTTGCGGCAGACTTGACAGGCTGGCGCATCAACATCATGTCGGCCGAGGAATCGGCCCAGAAGCAGGCTGTCGAGTCCGACTCCATCCGCAAGATCTTCGTCGACAAGCTCGACGTGGACGCGGAAGTCGCCGACATCCTGATTGCAGAAGGTTTCACCAGCCTGGAAGAAGTGGCCTACGTGCCATTGCAGGAAATGCTGGAGATCGAATCGTTTGACGAAGACACGGTCAATGAGCTGCGCACCCGCGCG
>Ga0209066_10004058_pt1 | contig 16216 bp, 32 predicted proteins | sample All_14_2_FD_187198 | JGI IMG/M metagenome (GOLD analysis project Ga0209066, IMG submission 187198) | Freshwater microbial communities in response to fracking from Pennsylvania, USA - Allegheny Zone_MetaG_DW_15 (SPAdes) (version 2) ...
TGAGGCCATAGAAACACCGTTGATTTACAAGCGAAAATCATGCAAGTGTGAAATCCTCTCGCTCCGCCAATTTGCCCCAGCGTTACCCATCAGTAACGCTGGGGCTTTCTTTTTTTCCCTCTATGATCGCGGCTCCATCCACCCGGATAGCCCGACATTTCCAGACGTTCACGGCGATAGACCGTAGGCACTCGGTTGGCATCCGTGGTGGCACGCAAAAAGTGACAGGGACGCGGATGCCTACAAACCAACTTACCGACGCAAAGTGCCGTGGCGTGAAGCCGACCGACAAGGCGCAGAAGCTTTTCGACGGCGGGTCGCTTTTTCTCTACGTTTCACCCAAGGGAGCCAAGGTGTGGCGCCTAGCCTACAGGGTCAACGGAAAGCCTCAGACCCTGGTGATAGGCCCATACCCTGCAGTGAGCTTGCAGGAGGCCCGCCAGAAGCGCGACGAGGCCAAGGCGGTACTCAGGGCAGGGCAAGACCCGAACGCGGCGCGCAAGGCCACGCGCAACGCTGTCACGCTGGACGAAGCGCACACCGCCTACTGGTCCGGGCGCAAAGACCTGTCCACCTCCTACCTTGAGAATGAACGCAGGGCCTACGAGATGCACGTTCAGCCAATGCTCGGCGCCAGGGTCATGAAGGACATCACCCGGTCCGATGTGCTGGCCACGCTTAACACCCTTGATGCTCGCGGCAAGCACGACTATGTGCGCAAGGTTAGGATGTGGCTGGCGCAGCTGTGGGACTGGGCAATCGAGCAAGGCCATGCCACGGAGAACCCGCCGCGCAGCATCAAGCCTGAAAGAGCCTTCGGTAAAAAGCAGGTGGAGCACTTCGCCGCGCTGGAGTTGCGCGAGGTGCCGGCGTTCATGGAGCGCCTGGCCATCGAGGGTGAATTGCAGTCCGTCCTGGCGCTGCGCCTGCTGGCACTGACATGGGTCCGGACGAACGAACTCCGGTTCATGCGCTGGGATGAAATCGACGGCGACACCTGGCTGATCCCGGCCGGAAAGATGAAGCGGCGCCGGGAGCATGTGGTTCCGCTGTCCAAGGCTGCGCAGGATCTGCTGGCGGTGCTCAAGCTGCGCGCTGGATCAAGCGTCTACGTGCTGCCCGCCGAGCACCGGCCGGATAGACCGATCAGCGAGAACGCGATACTGGCGCTGCTGTACCGCATGGGTCTGAAGGGGAAAATGACTGGCCACGGCCTGCGCTCTGTTGCCAGCACCTGGGCGAACGAGGCGGGCTATCCGCCCGATGTGATCGAGCGACAGCTTGCGCATGTTCCCGGCGACAAGGTGAGGGCGGTCTATAACCGCTCCCTATACCTCGATCAGCGCCGCGCCATGCTGGAGGCTTGGTCGGTGTGGCTAGGCGAACAAATCAAGGTTTCCTGACTTCGCGCGGCGCGTGGCCTGAGCGCTTCGTTTGTGGTGCTTGGCGTCGTATCTCAGGTGGCACCGCTGGCACCACGCGCGCAGGTTGTCGTCGTCGCAGTTCTCCGGTGTGTGGTCCAAGTGCGCGATGGTCAGCACCACATCGACCATTCGGTCTACCTCGTAGCTGCTGTGGTGGCACTGCCCAAGCAGAGTTCCAGTGTCGGCGCAATACACGTAGGCGCTCGACAGCATGTAGGTGTCCGCGTCGTCCCCCTTGCCGCGTGCAATCCGCTCTCGGTTCGGTGCCTTGCACTTCTCGCAGCAGTGCCCAGCACGGTCAAGGATGCGCTCCCGAATCTGCTTCCAGTCCTTCGGGTAGCGGGCCTTGTTCTCAGGCTTGATCGGCATGGTTCAAACCTTCACCCCATGCGCAACCAGGGTGGACCGTTTCCACCCGCTGGTCTTGCGTGACAGCGCCACATCGTAGGGCGGCAGCTTCTTGGCGTTGTACATCTTGCGCACGGTGTCGCTGCACACGCCGATGATCTTCGGCAGATCGCCGCGCTTGATGATCTCGTTTGGGTCTTGTTCGGTGGTCATGGCCGTTGTTCTCCTTGGCATGCAGGTGGCGGCATGTCGGCGAGTTGAATTTCATCACCGCAGAAAAGCCGCTGCATGTGCTCGCTGGCCGCGTTCGCCATGGCAAATGAAGTCAGGCCTGAAACCATCATGTGTGCGGTGAAGGTGCCGTCTTCTTCGGCGTCTACCTTGATGGAAATTGTTGGGTTGAGTGTGTTCATCATCTGTTCGTAGTCGGTTACTGTGTGGCACTCGCTCGGGAAGTGCAGGCCGGGCATGCAGCACTCCCCAGGCGGAAGGCAGCAGCCAAACTCAAGATGTTCACGCGGCTCATTGTCGTAGTCATCATCGATGCACTCATCGCAGCCGTTGCATCCGTCCTCGCAGGTTTGTTCTTCGGTTGTGGTTGTCATGTCTTCGACCTCTCAATCGCCTTCCTCAAGGCCCTTTTCTGCTCTGTTGTGATGAACGAATAGTCGTCGTTGCAACCGTATGCTTTGCAGACCTCTTTCACAGCATTCGCCCACTCGGTATTTGCCATGATTGCCTTGATGACCAGGTAGACCATTCCGAGGATGGTCCCGGCTGTCAGCAGGCCGGTGATGATCCCTGACCCATAGTGCAAGGCCACCCACAAGATAGCCGCTGTGCTTGCGTCACCGCTGATCCCTTGGATCGTCTGCAGGACAAGTTTCAGTTCTTCGATGTTCATGCTGTCTGCTCCTGTGTGCTGGTAATGGCTGCGTCGATCTGCATTGCGCAGACATCCCAGCATTCCGAACCCGATCCGGTTTCTTCAACCCACGGGTATTTTTCTAGCCAGTCCCTATGGTCCTTGTCGGTCTCGTCATACCGCGTTGTCCATTCGGCTTTGCTTTTTGCCCTATGCAACTCCAGTGCTTCGACGGCGGAAGAGTGCTTAGAGTGGAGCGAGATGACCCGCATACCTTCTTCATGCGTGCAACTGCTGTACCGGAAGGCGTAGACGGTTCTTGCCTCGGCAAGCTGCTGCTCAAGCAGTTCGACCTTCCGTTCAGCATCGAGCGCCCTAGAGCAGCCACCGCCTGGCGTTGCCTCCCATAGTTGTTCGCGCTCATCAGCGCAAGATGCTGCAAGCGTTGATTGGAGATGTGCGATCCGCTCATTCAAAGCCTGTACCTCCGCATGGTGAGCGCTGGCAAGGTTCCGGCGTTGTGCGTCAGTTGGCATCTCAGTTCCCCACCTTTCTGCCGTTGACAAAGCATGTGATCGGGTCTTTGTTGTAGATGGTCACTGTGTGCCCGATTCCGAAAGCCCCAAGAAGCCAGAAGGCCAGGTTCACAGCACCAAATACCGCAAGAAAAGTTCGCATGGTCATCCTTTCTCGACCGTGGCCGGTGTGATGCCGTTGGAGGCTTCGCAGTCTCTGTAGCCAGCCTCGTATGAGTCCACCATGTTTTGCGGTCGGTCAGACTGCAGGTATGCCTCGCACTTGTCAGCCAACTCATCTGGCGTCAGTGGCACCGCCTTGGGTGGCGATGTGTAGAGCACACGAAGTTCTTTGATCTTCTCGATGCACTCGTCTTTTGTCAGCGCGTACGGATTGCTGTTCAGGTGCTGGATCACGTAGGTGAACGGGTCGTCAAACGGCTGCGCTGCCTGCTCGACTTGAGCCTCAAGGGCTGCGATGCGCTCCAGTAGGGGTGCGACTGATGCGGCTTCGATGGCGCGGGCGAAGTATCGGAACAGCTTCGCATCAGGGCCTGCTGCTGACACGTTCAGCCAGTCCTCGGCTTTAGCGTCGATTTCTGTATCGGTAAGAGCCATGTTCAATCCTTCTGTTGGTTGGCTGGCTTGGGTTGCGAGTTTGTGATGGCATCGGAGGCCATTTTGTGGAACTTTGCGAGGAATCCACGGCTGCACTGATCACCTATCTGCAAGCCCATCTCAAGAGCATCTACAGTCGTTGCAAGGCTGGTCTTTAGCTTGGAGATTTCTTGTTGAAGAAACGCTTCTGGGCATGTCTTAGCTTCAAAATCAACATCGCTCGGCTGCGCCTGCACTGGCTGCGCGACCTCAGTGGCCGCCAATCTCTCTTCGAGGTCCGCTACAAGCTCGCGAATACCATATTCAGAGGTGAACTCAGCGTCGATCAGGTGGGCGATGCTTGCCAGCACATCATCACGTTCGTCCCGCTCTGACATGACCTCTTCGAGCTGTTTGTCCAGCGACTCATTGATCGTTTGCAGGTAGTTGTTTGCACGCGCAAATCCGTGCTGGTGAATGGCGGCATCGCTCGCCTGCACTGGCTGCGCCACTGGTTGCGGCTGGGGTGCTGCGAGCATCTGCAAAACAAGGTCTGCACACTCGCGCGCCTTGTGCTTGTCCAGCCCGGCATGACGCAACAGGTTCACGGCAATAGCATCACGTTCCAGCACCGCTGGCGTGTTGGCTTCGATAGCCGCGCAAACCTGCCGATGGAAATCCTCCAGCGTGTGCGGAAGGAACGTGTAGGCGACCTTTTCCAGTTCGCTGCGGTGGCTGTACCGGCTGGCCGTGCGGTGCGCCAGCTCGGTGAATTTCTCCAGGCTGATCGGTAGTGGTGGCAGGTAGTCGCTCATGGTGTTTCCTTTGTTGCGTGGTCAATGGCTGCGTCAAGCTGAGTCGCTGTTTTCGCATCAGCTACGTCATCTGGCCACGCGTCATCGCTGGTGAATGTTTCTTGCAACCACCGATACCGCGCTGCATCCTTCTCCGCGTTCTCCGCAGTCACCCGCCATGCCGTGCGCTCCTGGCGCAGGGTTGCGAGTTCGTCAAGCAGGGCGGTGATGGTGGCTGGGTTTGCTGAAGCGATGAACTCAGGGTCTGCCAGTGCTGGCGCTGATCCTTCTGTACACACAGAATCCCCGTCCTCGCCGTACACAGTCCAGTCATCCCGAGCATCGTGCTCGCCATTCAGGCCGCAGGTGTGCCGGGAAAACGACCAAGGCCCCGGCGTTGCGCTGCTGCACAGCTCTCGCAGATTCTGTTCATCAATCATGGTTGCCTTTCAGTTCGCACTCGTATGTTTTTGAGCCGACAAAGAATGATCCAAGTCGCTCACATTCAGCGGCTACTGTTGTGTGGGCATGAAGCCATCCAATAGATGCCCCCATCACCGTAAAACAGAACGCCATCAGGACGGCGGCAGTAGCTATCAGGACTGGCATGGTTGCTCTCCTTGTGCTTTGGCAATCGCTGCGCGGGCTTTGTCGTAGTCGTAGCCGGTCCCAAAATCGCTATCCATGTCTGCAATGATTTCTTTCAGCGCCTCCAGCAGTTCCGCATTGATTGCAGACAGGCGGCGGAGTTCTGCTTCAATTGATCCAATATCTTCTAGGTCCAGAAGATTGTTTTTGAACAACAGTCGAATGTCGTCTGCCAGTTCTTCAGCTTTGCTCATATTCATTCCCTCGTATACCAGGTGCTCGCGCTGGTAGCGCTCTAGCAGGGTTTCGTTGTTGTGGGTTGGCATTACGCTGGCTCCTTTCGCTTGAACTCAACCACCCACACCCAAGGGTTGGCGGCCCAGCTCTCGGGGCCATTGATGGATTCCCAGAGGGATGCATAAGAAGATGACGCCATCTTGTGGCCCAGCTCGGCGTCGGTGTTCCAGTGCTGGACACAATCCGGCCGATAGGTGCGCCACATATCGCCGCGGCGGGTGCGCTCGATCCCTTCCTCCTTGGCATCGGCCTCGCTGATGTCCTGCAGGCGCTCCACGCGCACGTCGGTCACTTCCAGCGTGATGCGGCTGGCCCAGCGGGGCATGTGGATGCTGGGTTTCCAGCTCAGCGTGTCGGGGGCCACTTCGGTAGCGCGGTAGTAGGGGCCGTACGCTCCGCCGCCCATGGCGTCCTCCGCCGATGCACGGCATTGTTCGAGTGATTCGGCGTCGTGAGACCACGCCTCGCGAACCCAAAGCCGGTCGCCGGGTTGGCCGTAGGGGCAGCGGGCCTGCGCTCCTTCGTTGCCCCACCAGCCATCGCCCATGTCGATGATTCTGGGCAGATCTTTCAGGAGGGGGTGTTTCACCGCCCGCCGCGTCTGCGTCTTCGTGCCAGCCAGGACGGCGCGCACCATAGGTTTGCTGAACAGGATCGGGCGCTCTTTCATGCCACCTCCGTAGCGCAAGCAGCCAGGACGTGAGCGCTGATGGGCTCTTGAAACGTCATCCGGCGATACACAGAGCGAGTAGCCGAAACATCACACCGGCAGTACGCGGCCACATCGTCAATTCGTCCAGCGGCCACGGCAGCGGCGACTTTCGATCCGTCAATGTCGCCCTTCGGAGACTTGATTCCGAGCGCAAGACACAGCTTGTCAAGGCTTCCGCCAGGCTTCGCGCCAGCACCTGACCACTGAATCATGGTGTCGAAGACCTTCTCAGCCTCCCACGGCTTGGCCTGTGCTGCGCGCTGAATCACCAGTGGCGGCTTGATGCTGTTGACGATGAACCGCTGCATCAGGAACCGTAGGTCAAACCCGGCAACGTTGTGCCCGACGATCAGGGTTGTGTACTGCTCTGACAGCGGGATTTTGTTCATCTGCGCTGCGAACGCTTGCAAGACAAAAGCCTCATCGTCGGCAGACTGAACGGTCTGTGGCGCTTCATCGTCCAGCGCCCAGCCGATCACGCACACACGACCGAAAGATCCATCAAGCCCGGTGCGTGAAACGGCTTCATCAACCGCCTCGGATTTGCTCTCCAGAATCCACTTGGCGATTGTTTCGGCCTTGCTCATGGTGGCCGGAGGTTTCACGGTGTTGGCGATGTATTCGCGCACGTCCTGGCGGTCGGACGGGAGAGTTTCGATGTCGATGACGATGGTGTTCATGCTTGGCTCGCAAGGGTTGGTTTTGCTTTGGATTTCTTGGCAAGCACGGCGGCTTGAATTTTTGCCAGCGCAACAGGATCAGCTGCCGCAGCCTCTTCGGCTTCTGACGCACGGGCTTTCAGTTCTCCAACGGTGGTCGAGTCGTTCACGTAGGTGAGCCAGTCGGCCAACATGGATTCAGGCATTGACGGAGCGTCGTTGCCACGCTTGCGGCTTGCGGCGTTACCGTCGTCATCCTCAGGCGCAATCCCGCAGGCGGCCATCAGCGAATAGCGACGGGCATAGGTCAGCGCCGATCCGTATCCCTGCGGGTCTTGTTTGGCGGCTGGAACGTGTAGTGGGCCGCTAGTGATGAACTCTCCAGACTCGTGCAGGAACATGGTCTCCACGGTCACACCAGTGTCGTCCTGGCGGGTCTGCTGGATCATGGCAATGCCGTTGTCATTCAGGGCATCCATGACGGCCTCAACGCATGCGGAAAGGTCGGCGTACTTCGACCGGAATGCCGGGTTCGTGTGGGTCTTGAGAGCTGGGCCAAAGGCTTTTTGTGCCTTGACAAGCGCGGTGGCTATCTGTTTCATGATTGGCTTTCAGTGAGTGGATCGGCCATCGCTTCGCGCTTGGCCGTGTCCTGGTGGTGTTCTGGCGGGTAGGCAAACCCAAGCCGTTCGCAGAGTTCACGCATGAGGTGGTCGGCTGTCTCGCTTTCCTGACCCATGGCGAACAGATCGGATTCGGTGATGGTGTTCATGTGGTTCTTAGTGGTTGATCAGGAATTGCGTGCTAGCACGCGGAAGAAGTGGCGCAGCGAGGCGCGCAGGCCGTGGCCTGCCTTGCGGTAGACGCCGAAGGTGTTGATGGCGAGCTGCGGGCGGCTGATGGGCTCGGTTGGCACGTCGACCGCCAGTGGCTTGGCGGGCACCACGCGGTGCAACAGGTAGGGCTCGGGCGGGCTCAGCAGGGTGTCGCGCTCAACGGCGTCGATGCGGTACAGCACTTCCCGGCGCTGGCGCACGGTCTGCGGGCGGAAGTGGATCGGTGGGTTCTGGCTCATTGCAAAACCCCCGTGACAGCCATCACCAGCAGCGCGGCCAAGCCCAGACCGCTGACCTTGACCACCAGGCCGTCCGTGGGGTGCATCGGCTCGGTTCCAACATCGAGGTCGCGCCGGCCCGGTCCGAAGGCTTCCTCCAGCGTGCGCGGGAAGATGTAGAACGGCGGGCGCTCGGCGGCCGGCATGTTGTCCAGCAGCAGGCGCGAGGTACGGGTGCCCTCGGACACCGGGTGGCAATCCTTGCAGGGCGGCGTGCGGTCCTGGCACACGCCAAGCTGGTCGCACTTTCGTGCGTGGTCTGAGCAGTGCGAGAAGCCTTCATCACCGGGGCCGAACTGCCCGCCGCACTGCGAGCAGTAGGCGACGCTGAAGCGGGCGGTCATTCGTCCACCTCGACGTTGTGTTCTGCGAACTTCGCAGCAGCGCGGTGCACCAGTTCGCGAGCGGCAATGGCAACGGCCTTGTCGTCGCTCTTCATGGCCAGGGACAGCACCTTGACCACATCAGCGAGGCTCGGACCCTTCTCGTAGTCCAGCGCGTCCTGCAGGCTCTCGGCCACGGTGCAAGCGCGACGTGGTGCGCGCTCGTCGCTGTAGGCCATGCCCAGCTCGCGGGCCTTGCGGTAGTCGGTCACAGTGCCGGCCCATGCCGGTGTCGCATCAGGGTCGCCAAATTCAACGGATCGGGAGAAATCAAAAGCCATGTCGGCTTCGAGTTGCGCCCGGTGCTCCTGCGCGGTTTCTCGCATGTACTCGTCCAGCATTCGGCGGGACTCAAGCGATTCGGTTACACAGATGCTCATTTGCTCTCTCCTGTTGACCGCTGTTCGTTGCGGCATGGAGAGAAGTCTAACGTAATTAGCCGCTAACAACTAACCAAATTAGACGCAGGCGACGAACGGTATCTGATCAATGTTGTACGGACGCAAAAAAGCCCGCACGCGGCGGGCTGTTGTGAGGTCGGTAGGTTTATCGGTACGTGGTAGACCCGGCGCGACTGGACAAGGTGAGGATGCTGCTGCTGTTCGTGTAATTTCCTGTCGAGTTCAGGGCTTTGCACTGGCCGTCTGTTCGCGAGTCGTAAGGCGACACGATGCACCCGGTGATGGCGTAGGAGCCCGCCGATTCGTCGCCGATGATTGCCAGGTAGCACAGGCACTCGACGGCGCTTGGCGGGTACAGGGCGATCACGTTGCCGCTGCCGAATTGCTCGTTGCGCAAATCGATGTTTGCGCCCGTGGTGGTGTTTGTCCACAGGCTGAAAAGCCCCTTTGAGTCGTCGCCACCACCACCGCAGCCCGCCAAAGCGAGCACAACGACCGCGATTAATCCTCTCATGAAATCTCCTTGGTTGGTTTAGTGATCGGCATTTTAGTTTCCACGTCTGCGTCAGACGTAGCCTCTCTGACGAAGGCCAGCCATACGGCACGTAAAGTGGCTTGCTGCCTGTCGTTCAGTGAGTCGAAGTCGGCCGCGAACATCATCGCCGCAGGGGTGATGGAGTCTTCGAATAATAGGGCATCTGTCGCCACTCCGTAGAGCTTGGCAAGGTCGCGCAGCCGGTAGATACCTGGGTCGCCTATCCCAGTCTCCCATGCAGAAACGGTTCCTTTGCCAACGCCAAAATGCTCAGCGACCTGAGACTGGCTTAAACCGTTTCTCTCGCGCTCAGCCTTGAGCCTGAGTCCTACGCCCTGCCGGATTGGGTCTGACCGTCGTTCGTCTTGAGAGGCCATACGGCGATCATCCGTGACCGCTCATCGGAAGAACTAACCAAAATAGACCACGGCGGCTAATTAGGTTAGACTTCGATGCATGAATACGAACCCTGATCTCTTGAAGTCCACCGCCAAGCGGGTAAACGAGCACTTCGGCGGACCAGCTGCAGTGGCTCGCGCCCTCGGGTATAGCGACATCCGAAATGTCGCGTACTGGACCTCCGGCAAGCGTTGGTTCCCGCCCAAGCACTGCGTGACCATCGAGCGGCTGAGCGGCGGAAAGATAACGCGAAGCGAACTCAGGCCATACGACTTTGCCGAGTACTGGCCCGATCTGGTCGCCATGGCCTGACTCATGGCCGTCAAAAAACACATCAGCCAGCCCGGAGAGGGCGGCCTCGTAAACGTTGATCCATGGGTTCGTTTTCATGGCTCAACGATATTTTTTTGTCTGTTCGCGGTCATTACGAACGACCACGAACTTTTCGCAACAGCTCGTAAGGGGTTCGCATGGACTCGTTGAATGATGAACTGATCGCCTTGGTGAAGGCGCTCGGCGGATCCAAGGTAGTGGGTCCGATGTTGTGGCCCGAGAAGATGGCAGACGCCGCGCAGCGACTGCTGCTGGATTGCCTGAACCCGGATCGGCCGGCGCACTTGACGCCCGAGCAGATGCTGCTTTTGTTGCGCAAAGCTCGCCAGGCTGGACATCATGGGACGGTCGAATGGTTGATGGGCGATCTTGGCTATACGAAGCCAGTTCCCATTGCGCCGCGCGATGAAGCTGCCGAGCTGCAACGCCAGTTCATCGCAGCCACGGAACAGATGGCCCAGATGATGGCCCGGATGCAGGCCCTGCAGGAATCTCAGGCAAACCCGCGTGTGAGGTCGGTGGCATGAACGTCATTCACCGTCGCGGCGAAAAGCCATCTGCGCCCAGAACAGCCGCCGCATTCTCGATCCCAGACCAATCGCTTTTCGCAGACGACAAAGCCGAGCAGGCCAAGGCCACGCTGCAGCGCAGGCAGTCGATCTACGGCCAGGCCACTGGTGCCGTTGGCCATGGCGCCGCGGTCATCGAAGGCCTGTCTGCTACAGCTCAGAAGCGGCTCAAGGCGGTTCCGTTCTCGCAGCCGATCACGCCGAAATCAAAAAAGGCCCGGCCATGAACTGCAAACCGGGAGACCTTGCGATCCGCGTCAGAGCGTATTCGGATTCATACATACCAGCTGGAACTATTGTCCGGTGCCTTTCGTTGGTTCAAGGCCAAGCAATTCTTGAAGGAATCACATCAAGCAGTCTCGCTGCCAATGTCTGGGATGTTGAGTGGAATGGTCGCAGTGTGTGTGAGCGTCGAATACCCCTTGGGATACCTGACGCACACCTTCGCCCGATCCGTGACAGCGAAGGCGACGACGAAATGATCCGCATCGCTGGAATACCGCATGGAGAGTTCGCGTGAATGCAGAAACCACCTGCGGCACCTGCCACCGCGATCCCTGGCGCATGAACAGCGACTCCGCCGAGTGCAGCCATGTCGATTGCCCGCACCGCCGTCACGCATGGAGCGAGCGGCCTGCGCCTGGATTCAAGGGTCCGTGGTCCAAGAACGTTGATGCCGATCCGGTTCCGCTGGATGTGGCTGTGAAAGGCAAAGCATGAAAACCCAGATGGAAATATTCGGCGGCACTTGCACCGCTCGCAGCTTTGAGCAGGACGCCGCCGGCTTCCTTCAGGCCTACGCCAAGCGCCACAAGGGCCGTGCATTCAGCGCTGAGGATGTGACCTTGGCCGCGGTTGATGCCGGACTGTCTCCGATCGATCTGCGGTCCTGGGGCAAGGTGTTCGCACAGGCTGCGCGGGATGGGTTCATTCGGCGCTCGGATGTGCTGTTTCGGCGGTCGCTTGGGAACGGCAGCTTGACGCCCGGCTGGGTTGGGGTTTAGCTGCATGAAGCACTACCCGCATCACATCGGCGACTTCAACAACGCCACGCGCCACCTGACGCGCATGGAGCGCAGCGTCTACCGTGACCTGATCGATCTGTACTACGACACCGAGCAAGTGCTGATGCTCGACAAGACCGATCTGTGCCGAAAGATTCTTGCCCGTTCCAACGAGGAATCAACGGCTGTTGAACAGGTGTTGAACGAGTTCTTTACGGAAACGCCAACAGGTTGGTATCACGAGCGCTGCGAGGCTGAGATTGCGGCCTACCACAACAACACCAGTCAGAAAGCCATGGCTGGAAAGGCTTCTGCAGAGGCAAAACGCCTGAAAAAGCTTCACGCGTTGAACGGATCGTCAACGGACGTTGAACAGCCGTTGAATCACGTTGAAACAGATGGTCAACAAAATTCAACTAACCATCAACCATCAACCAATCAACCAATCAACCAAGAAGAGGGGAAAGCGCCGCGCAAGCGCAGCACGCCAACCCCAGCGATTGGCAAGCCTGATGACGTTGACCAACAGACCTGGGCTGACTGGCTGCAGCACCGCAAGGCCAAGCGAGCCACCGTGACTGAAACCGTGGTCAACAGCGCAAGGTCTGAAAGCGAAAAGGCCGGCATGACGCTAGATGCCTTCCTGCAGGTTTGGTGTTGCCGTGGAACGCATGGACTGCAGGCCGACTGGCTGCGCCCAGAAGAGCGCCGCACGGCCAGCCGAGTTCAGATGACGAGCTTTGCCCAGCAGGACAAGGCCGACAAGCGCGCGGAATGGGAAGCCATGACCGGCCGCCAGTGGCCCAGCGCAAACACGGCGCCCGAGTTCATCGACGCCGAAGAAATCAACCCAAGGAGGATTGCAGCATGAGCTTGCCTATGAAGGCCATCGACCGCTTGTTTGAACGCATGGCGGCGGTATACGGGGCGCAATGGTTGAGGTTGTGGGAAGGCGTTCCGGTGCAGGACGTGAAAACCGCGTGGTGCCATGAATTGGCCGGGTTCAACGGCGAGCAAGGGCTGAGACGCATCGCATGGGCGCTGGACAACTTGCCGAGCAAGGTGATGAACGCGCCTGAGTTCCGAAACCTGTGCCGCCAGGCGCCTGCCGAGGCCGCTCCAGCACTGCCGCTGCCGCCAGCGAACCCCGAGCGCATGCGTGAAGAACTCGCCAAGCTGGGCCACCTGGACAAATCCAAGCGTATGGCCACACCGACAACCATCGACCACAAGGCCTGGGCTCGCTTGCTGGTTGCTCGCGATGCGGCTGGCGAAAAGGTGCGGCCGATCTCGCTCAAGTTCGCTAAAGAAGCCCTGCGCGTGCACCTGACACCGGAGGCTGCATGAATGCCCTTCAACAAACAAGCCGAGTACCAAGCCACGCTGGAGCACCTGGTTTCGATGGCACGCGACCAGGGCTGGAAAATCTACGCATGGGGCAGGGCCAAGGAACTGGATGCCGACAAGTCAGGGCTTTTCCGTGGGATTGCCGCCGACCTGCAGCGCGCCATGCAAGCCCCGAAGCCTGGCCAGGACAACGAGCTGGCGTCAGGGCTCCCGAGTACGACGAGACGCCCTTGAGCGCTTCCGAGGCGGTCTACCTGCTTCCGACGTATGGGGTGCGGGCATGACCACCAACCGCTGCTGCTTCTGTGGCCGAGTGACCCTAAACCCTGCTGCCTTCATCGGAGCCTACCCAGTGGGCTCCACCTGCGCACGCAAGCACCTGCTGACAGAAGCCAGGCTGCGTGGCCGCTCGCATTCCGTGCGGTTCGTCAAGGGTGGCCGCAAGCACGCGGCAGAGTGCGACACGACGACGATGGATTTGTTTGAGGTGGCGGCATGAGCGAACACATTTCTCAGGTCTCGTTTTTTGAGTGGGCAAGCTGGCAGCGATTCCCCGGCATCGAGTTGCTTCACGCCACGCCAAACGGTGGCCTGCGCAGCAAAGCCACTGCCGGCAAGCTCAAGGCAGAAGGCGTCAAGGCTGGGCACCCTGATGTGTCATGGCCTGTGGCCCGGGGCGGCTTCATCGGCCTGGCCATCGAGTTCAAGCATGGCGACGGAAACCCCAGCAAAGAGCAGCGCGAGCGCATCGACCGCCTGCAGCGCGAGGGCTGGTGTGTGGCGGTGTGCTGGAGCTGGGACGCTGCTGCGCGCCTGCTGACTGGATATGCCGGGATGCTGACGGTTTCGATGTCGGGGGCAGCATGAACGCCGCAACCTTCCACCTGAGCGCCAACCCGGTCGAGGCTCACAAGGGCGTCGTCGGACAAGTCTGGCAACAGATCAAAGCCCTCGCCATGGCCGGACACCAGACCGTTGTCGAAGTCCGAACCGCAGAGGACTGCAAGACCGACAAGCAGCGCCGCTACCTGCACGGCTACGTGCTTATGACCATCGCCCGCCAGGCCAAGGTCAACGGCCAGCAGTTCGACATGCGGACATGGAAAGAGCACTTCCGCAGCGAGTTCCTGGGATTCAAGACCGTCACCACCAAGAACCCCATGACCGGGAAGAAGGTTCGCCGCCGGGTCCGCGTGAGTACCGAGGACCTGGGTGTCAAAGGGTACTCGGAATATATCGAGCGTGTGACCGCATTCGCCGCTATGGAACTTGGGGTGGAGTTTCAGGAGGAATGGGTGGACCCGGACACGGGCGTCATTTACCTGCTGTCCGACATGAAAAGCCGCCGCGCCAGCCGCGCTCCGAAGCAGCGGGAAGAGATGGCCGCATGACCGCACGACAACCATTCACCGAGAACGAACTTCATGACCTGGCTCTACCTGCCATCAACATCCTCGAAATCTGCGCCGGCGTGGGCATGCTTGGAGAAGGACTGCGAGCCGGGCTCGCTCACATGGGCATCGCGCACCGCGCCGTGGGTTACATGGAGCGGGAAGCCTATCCAGCCGCTGTACTTGCAGCGCGCTGCCAAGAAGGAAGCCTGGACGACGCTCCTGTCTGGAGCGATCTACTCACCTTCGACGGTGCAGCGTGGCGTGGAGCAGTGGATTGCATCGCTGCGGGCTTCCCGTGCCAAGACCTCAGCTTGGCGGGCAAACGTGCTGGCCTCGATGGCAAGCGAAGCGGCCTCTTCTTTAACATCCTCGACATTGCCGACGACAGCGGTGCGTGGCTCCTCTTTCTGGAGAACGTCGCAGGCATCGCTTCTGCCACCGCCTCCGTTGTGGACGAAGCCGAAGGGGCTCTTGAAGAGCGCGCGGCCGCCCGAGTCCTGGGAGAACTGGCCGACCGCGGGTGGAATGCGGAGTGGCTCACTCTTTCCGCGTCCGACGTGGGCGCCAGCCATGGGCGCGAGCGGTGGTTCTGCTTTGCTTGGAGGATGGGCCACACCACGAGCCAACGACGCGGAGAAGCGCGGAAATGTGACGCACAGGCCGACCATGCCCGATCTGGTGGGGCAGTCGCAAAACTGGCCGACGCCACGGGGCACGGACGGCACCAAGGGCGGACCGAACCAAGCTGGGAGCAAGGGAGACCTGATGCTGCCGAGTGCGGCTGCTCAGTGGCCGACACCATGCGCCCAGGACAGCGAGCAGGCGGGCGGACCGAACGCCAATCATGTGACGCTGACTCGCGCATCAGTCGCCCATTCTTCGCTCCCGGCCCTGCAGACCCAGCCTGGGCCGGAATCATCGCCAAGTGGCCCCACCTCGCCCCGGCGCTTGAACCCGGTTTTCACAGAATGGCTGATGGGATGGCCTTCGCAATGGACGAAAGCCGAGCCCAGCGCCTCAAGTGCTGTGGAAACGGAGTCGTGGCGCTTGGAGCTGCGGCAGCGTTTGTCAAACTTGCTCGGCGAGCATGGTTTACAGGAGTAGCCGCATGCTGACCCGCTCAGGATTCAAGCGCCCGCAGATCGAGCGCAAGCGCACGGTGCACACGCCGATCCCGGAGCATCTGCGCCGAAATGCCAGCATGGGCCCGGTCGCCGCGGTGCACGAGGCCATCGACAAGGAAAACGCGCCCCAGCACCTGGGATACATGAACCTCGTTCGCGCGCTTCCCTGCGCCCACTGCGGCAAAGCCCCGCGCTCGGTCTTTTGCCATTCCGACGAGGGCAAGGGCATGAGTATCAAAAGCGACTGCCGCCAGGGATGGCCTGGGTGCCAAGAATGCCATGACGCCATCGGAACAAAGCGCATCTATCCCAAGGAACAGCGCCGCGCGCTCGAGGCGGAAATGGCCCGCCAGACACGCGCGCTGATCGAAGCATCGGGCCAGTGGCCCAAATCACTCCCAAAACTCGAAAACTGAGCATGACCAAAAAACCAAGCATCCCGACCCGCACCCAGATCCTCGACCGCATCAAGCAGGGGCCGACCCAGTTCGCAGAGTGGGCCTACAGCAAGAACAGCCGCCACCCGGCAAGGCTGGCCGCGCGCGCAATCTGCGACGAGCTCGTGGCTGAAGGCCTGGTCCGCCTGATCTACATCGGCGAATACCGCTACTACATCATGAACACCCTGGAGGCCGAGCGCCAGGCCATGCTGCAGTTCATCGAGGAACGTTCAAAGCCAGACAGCGCTACCGGCTGCACGGCCTGGACGGGCTACCAAGACCCGGAGCGCGGCCCGGTCATGCGAATCTCGCTCTTCGGCAAGAAGACCGGCATGGTGCGCCGCGTCATCTGGGAAATGTCCACGGGCGAAAAA
>Ga0209066_10004059_pt1 | contig 16213 bp, 15 predicted proteins | sample All_14_2_FD_187198 | JGI IMG/M metagenome (GOLD analysis project Ga0209066, IMG submission 187198) | Freshwater microbial communities in response to fracking from Pennsylvania, USA - Allegheny Zone_MetaG_DW_15 (SPAdes) (version 2) ...
GGTTTTGGTTTTAATTCCTTGATATGACACAGCACGATCATATCCTCATCCTCGATTTCGGTTCCCAAGTCACCCAGCTGATCGCACGGCGCATCCGCGAAAGCGGCGTTTACTGCGAAATCTGGCCGTTTAATCAGGCCGATGACGCTAAAATCAAGGCGTTCAACCCCAAGGGCATCGTGCTTTCCGGCGGGCCATGCTCGGTGACGGACGAAGGCTCCCCCCGCGCACCCGAACTGGTCTTCAACATGGGCGTGCCGTTGCTGGCGGTCTGCTACGGCCAGCAAACTTTGTGCGAACAACTCGGCGGCAAGGTCGAAAGCGGCCACCACCGCGAATTCGGCAAATCCCAACTCCGTATCGACAGCGCCTGCCCGTTATATGACGGCGTATGGCAAGTCGGCTCCGAACATCAGGTGTGGATGAGCCACGGCGACCGCGTGACCAAAATCCCCGATGGCTTCAAGGTTGTAGCGACGTCTGAAAACGCACCGTTCGCTGCCATCGCCAACGAGCCTAAAAAAATCTACGCCGTCCAGTTCCACCCCGAGGTGATGCACACCATCGACGGCGCGAAGCTGTATAAAAATTTCGTGCTCAACATTTGCGGCTGTAAAGGTGACTGGACGATGGCGTCGTTTAAAGCCGAGGCCATTGCCCGCATCCGCGCGCAAGTGGGCACATCCAAAGTTATCTGCGGTCTCTCAGGCGGCGTTGACTCGTCCGTCGCCGCCGTCCTCATCCACGAAGCCGTGGGTGACCAGCTGACATGCATTTACGTTGATACCGGCCTGATGCGCGCAAGCGAGTCCGAACAGGTGGTGAAGCTGTTCCGTGACCATTACAACATCCCGCTCATCCATGAAGATGCCTCGGCCATTTTCCTGCGTGAACTCGATGGCGTGAGCGACCCTGAGGTCAAACGTAAAACCATCGGCCGCCTGTTCATCGAAGTGTTTGATGATTGCGCCAAACGCGTCGGCGGCGCGGGCTTCCTCGCGCAAGGTACCCTGTACCCTGACGTGATTGAATCAGTCTCCTTCACCGGTGGCCCGTCCGTTACCATCAAGTCGCACCACAATGTGGGTGGCCTGCCGGAACGCATGAATTTGAAACTGGTTGAACCCTTGCGCGAATTGTTCAAAGACGAAGTGCGCGCACTGGGCGTTGAACTCGGCCTCCACCCTGATTTCGTGGGCCGCCACCCGTTCCCCGGCCCGGGCTTGGCCATCCGCCTGCCCGGTGAAATCACCGCCGAGAAACTTGAGATTCTGCGCAAGGCCGATGTGGTGTATCTCGATGAAATCCGCAAGGCAGGCTTGTACGATAAAATCTGGCAGGCTTTCGCCGTGCTCCTCCCCGTCAAAACCGTGGGCGTGATGGGTGATGGAAGGTCATACGATTACGTCTGTGCCCTGCGTGCTGTGACAAGCACCGACGGCATGACAGCCGAAAGCTACCCCTTCGAACATGCCTTTTTAGCCCGCGTCTGCACCCGCATCATCAACGAAGTCCGCGGCATCAACCGCGTCGTCTATGACGTAACGTCCAAACCCCCCGGTACGATTGAATGGGAGTGAGTCATTGAAGGATATTTTTCTAATAAGCCATTAGTTTAGCTCAAAGGGGTAGAGCATGGTTAAGAATTTTATCGAAAATAAGGGTATTGAAGAAAAGTATACCTCCACTGGTCGCCACTCAGGATATCAGGTGGATTTATATCATTCGGGTTTGGACGAATACAAACACCTCTCTGCGGTAGAATATTCGGCACTTGAAGGAAAAATCCATAATCAAACCCTTGCTTGGAATGAAAAGTGGACCAAAGAAGCTGCCAAGCGGCGCTATCAGTCCAAAGACACCAATGCCAAAGAGCAAACTCAAAAAGCCCAAGAAAAGTTAAGCAAGATTGAAAGTATTTTAGCGCACACTCTTGCTATAAATGACGCAATCGATTGGGATACCTTAAAGCACACGGATAAATTTGTCGCAGTTATCGAGCCGCATCAGTTTATAAAATTCGATTCTTCTAATGGATATCCTGAAGATGGCAGCTTATTGCTTTCAAAGCCCACTATAGAAAAAGAGCCGTTTTTTACTAAAATAACCTTTCTTCAAAAAATTCTGGGTCAATCCGATAAAATCAGAACAAAACAAATAGCGGCTTTTGACAATGCTGTTGCTGACAGAGCGATAGAAAATGAACGCATAGAGATAGAAAACATCGCGCGTAAGTCGATATTAGAATCATTAAGAAAAATTTGGAAAATAGAACAGGCGGAATTTAATAAACTTCAAGAAAATCATAACGCCAAAGTTGAAGAATTAAAGAAATTATATCAGGAGCATAATGCCGACGCGATAGTAGAATATTGTGAAATGGTTTTGACCAATTCAGAGTACCCAGACAATTTTATAAGAAGTTATAATGTTCAGTACAATTCTCAGAACGGAATGTTGCTCCTTGATTATAAACTACCTGCTTTAAAAGACATTCCCAATATTAGCAGCGTTAGATTTGTAAAATCACGAAATGAGATCGAAGAGAAGTTTTTAAGCCAGACCGAGCATACAAAGCTTTATGACTTAGCGCTTTATCAAATTGTCTTGCGAACACTTCACGAACTTTTTGAAGCGGATGTCATCAATGCGATAACGTCAATAACGTTGAATGGCGTAGTAACAGATATAAGCCCTGCAACCGGTCATACTGAATCTAACTGCATCTTATCAATTCAAGTTACAAAAGAAGAATTTGAGAAGATTAATCTCAATGGCATCGTTTCTAATGTTAGTTACAAGGAATGCTTTAAATCTCTCAAAGGTGTAGGCAGCGCTAAGCTAAGCACAATGACCGCCGTAAAGCCTATTCTTGAATTAAATAAAACCGACAAACGCTTTAAAGACCACTATGAAGTCGCCCATACATTGAACGATGCGTTGAATATCGCGGCAATGGATTGGGAAGATTTTGAACATCTGGTACGCGAAATATTCGCTAAAGAGTTCACTGCTAATGGCGGCGAAGTAAGAGTGACACAAGCTTCCGTAGATGGTGGAGTCGATGCTGTAGCATTTGACCCCGACCCAATAAGAGGTGGGAAAATCGTTATTCAGGCAAAGCGATATACGAACGTGGTGGGGGTATCAGCGGTACGCGATTTGTATGGCACTGTTATGAACGAAGGGGCAACTAAAGGTATTTTAGTAACTACCTCAGACTATGGTGCCGATTCATATGAGTTTGCCAAAGGAAAACCCCTGACCCTGCTTAACGGATCAAATCTTTTACACTTGCTAGAGAAGCATGGTCACAAAGCAAAAATAGATATTAAGGAAGCTAAAAAAATCCTAAAAGATCAAGTGGCATAAATGCGTATAATAAACTGCCATTGACGCAAGAGGACTGCTCTTAGGTTTTTTTAATTTTATCTTCAAAGCTGATACGCGCTTTTGCCCATCGGGTGTTTTTTCCAGCCATAGACGGTTTCGCAGCCGCCGGGGTTCCCCTCGAAGGTGATGCGCTGGATGATGCCGTCCAGCGTCGTGGCCCTGATAACGCAGCTATCATATTGAATGCCCGATAACAGGAAGATATTGCCATTGGCGGCCATGCTGCCGATTTGTATGCCCGTGCCCGTCTGGTGGTAGGTGCTGCGGTCAAACACACTTTCGCTGTAGCTGCCCTGCCATACATACACGGTGGCATCGCCCTGTTTGTATTCGCCCGTGTGCTTCTGGTTGAGCATAATGTCGGCATCGTTCACGGGGTGCCCCTCAAGCGATTTGATATGCTGGTCGAAGGTCTGTACGCCCGCGCAGGCGCTTAAAAGAAGAACTGAGGCTAATATCAGCAGGCGTTTCATAGCGGTTACTCCTTATGTGGCATTACAGGCAGGCTAACGCCTGATTGGGGCAAAATGTTGCCCTTAACTGTCATTGTTTATGGCCAAACAGGGCCGCACAGGCACTGGGCGGGCCTTCATAGGTGATGTTCTGGATGATGTTATTGGTTGTGGTGGCCCTGACGACGCAGCTGTCATAGGCCATGCCCGTCCATGGCACACCGCCATCGTCAATGGTCGGCGTGTTCATATAGGCGCGCCCTGCGGGCCCGACGCCGCTGAATAGGCTGTCACGGCGCTTGGCCTCCCATATATAAGTCAGTGTACCTGCCTTGATGTATTGCCCCTCAGGGGCGCCGAACTGGCGTGTGGCGGCATCCACCGGCTGGCCGATCATGCCGTCAAGGTCGGCCTGATAGCTACGTGGCTGGGCACAGGCTGTGACCAAAAGGAGGAGGGATAAAAGAACGAATAGACGGGCCACGGAAACCACCATAAATTCTTGGCATAAATTCTTGGATCAAAAGCGATATATAACTGATTTGGGCCGATTGAAGATGCAATACATTTCAACCCGTGGCGGCGTTCCCGCAACCGATTTTACAGGCGTACTTATGGAAGGTCTGGCGCGGGATGGCGGCCTCTATGTACCCGCATCGTGGCCACAAATTGCCCGCCCGCTCAAACCCCAAAGCTACATTGAAACGGCGATGCAGGTGCTGGGCGCCTTCACAAAAGGCAGCCTTGAAACAGCCGAGCTTCATCAAATTCTGGAAAATACTTACACCCCCCGCGCTGATGGTTTTTCAACCCCCGAAGTGACCCCTCTGGTGAAGCTGGATGATAACCTATCAGTGTTAGAACTTTTTCACGGCCCCACCATCGCGTTCAAAGATGTTGCCCTCCAGCTGCTTGGCCGCCTGTTCGATAACCAACTCAAAAAGACGGGCCAGAAAATTACCATAGTAGGGGCCACGTCGGGCGATACGGGCTCCGCCGCCATTGAAGGCTGTCGCCATGCGGCAGGGGCCGATATATACATATTATACCCGAACAACCGCCCGTCCGAAGTACAGCGACGCCAGATGACAACGGTCGATGCCCCCAATGTGCACGCGCTGGCGGTCGATGGAAACTTCGATGATTGTCAGGCTATCGTGAAACAGCTTTTCAACGATCCGGACTTTCGGGTACGGCATAACCTATCAGCCGTCAATTCCATCAATTGGGCACGCATCGCGGCACAGGTAGTTTATTACATACATGTCGCATACAGCTACGACCAGCCGGTCAATTTCGTTGTACCTACGGGCAACTTTGGCAACGTGTATGCGGCGTACGTGGCTAAAAACATGGGCGCACCGATCAAACGGCTTGTTGTTGCTTCCAACCGGAATGATATCCTGACCCGCTTCTTCGAGACAGGTACAATGCGTATGGCGGATGTCGAGGCAACCCTTAGCCCGAGTATGGACATACAAGTGTCCAGCAACTTCGAGCGCCTGTTGTTTGACGTACTGGGGCGCGATAGTGCTGCATTGTCATCAACCATGGGTAGTTTCAGAAGTACGGGTGAATTCAGCTTGGGTACGGATACGATGGCAACCCTGCGGGGCCTGTTCACGGCTGTACGTTGTGATGACATAACAACGAGTGAGACGATTGCCGCGACATACAAAAAATACGGCTACACGATCGACCCCCACACGGCGGTCGGCATGCATGCCTATAATGTTCTGAAAAACGAGCTGGAGGGGCCGGTGGTAACACTGGCTTGTGCCCACCCTGCCAAATTTCCCCATGCGGTTGAAAGTGCAACGGGGGTAAGGCCTACTTTGCCAGCCGCCTTGGCTGACCTGTACGAGAGGCAGGAACGCTTCACGATCCTGCCCAACAGCGCGGACGCTGTAAGAGGTTTTATAGAAAAGGCTTAAGCCGCAGCCGACTTGTCACCAAGGCGGATCAGGCAGGCCTGCGCGCCGGATAATTCGACATCGCTCGGCTTGGCTTCAACGTCCAACGTTTTGACGACGCCGTTCTCAACCAGCATCGCAAACCGCACAAGGCGTTTGCCAAGGCCCGCGCCCGAACCATCGAATGTCAGGCCCAAGGCATCGGCGAAGGCGCCGTTACCGTCTGGCCACATCTCGACCTTGCCGGTGGCGCCGGCGGTCTGTTCCCACTGCGCCATGACGAACGGGTCGTTCACGGCCACGCAGATAATATCGTCAATGCCCTGCGCCTTGATTTTGGAAGCCTCGTTTACATAGCCGGGCAGGTGCTTTTGCGCGCAGGAAGGGGTAAAGGCCCCTGGTACGCCAAACAGAATGACGCGCTTATTGGCCACGGCATCGGCCGTATTGAATTCCTCAAGGCCGGAAAGCCCCATTTTCTTAAGGGTAACGCTGGGCAGTTTGTCGCCGATGGCAATAGTCATGGATAATCCCCTTTGGTGTGGTTAACGGCCTAGATATACCGCGCCTGTCGCTTGAATCAATAGAAGGGGCTGTGGCATAATATAAGTATGCGGCCCACAACCCCTGCTAGCCCGCCTGCCGATATTGCCAGCCTTAAGGTCAAAGGCACTGGCGATGACCGTACATGGCTGTGCGGCAAATTGTTGCTGGCCATGCCCGCTATGCCCGACATGCGCTTCAAAAAATCGGTCGTTTTCATCTGCGCGCACGATGTGGGCGGTGCCATGGGCATCACCATCAACCACGAAATGACCGAAGTACCCGTGTCCTTGCTGCTGACGCAACTGGCCCTGAAGCCTGCCGAAAGCTTTGCCGACTTCCCTGTGTTACAGGGCGGGCCGGTTGATACGGGGCGCGGCCTGCTGCTGCATTCAAGCGATGTGCTCAAAACCGAATCCGTACGCATCGATGCCGATTTTGCCGTAACTGGCACCATCGAGGCACTGCGCGATGTGGTATCGGGCAATGGGCCGTCCGATAAATTGTTTGCGCTGGGTTATGCGGGCTGGGGCCCCGGCCAGCTGGAAGACGAGTTGGGCAAAAACGCATGGCTTGTCGTCGATGCCGATGCCGAGCTGGTCTTCCGTACCCCCGCCGCCCTGAAATGGGACCGTGCTTTGAAAAAACTGGGCGTTGACCCCAGCTTCCTGAGTGACGCTGTAGGCCACGCTTAAGGCTGCACCCTTTACATTTACCGCTACATTTTGCGCCTTTACATGGCCATACCAATCAGGCTCAATACATTTCATGTCTGAAATCGCCCCCACTGCCGCCCGCATCTCCCAAAAATCAGTCAGCGCCGTGCTCGATTTATGCGCCACGGTCGGCCATTCCGTTATGCGGTTTTTTGGCTCCGTCGGGCGCCTGACCGAATTTGCTGCCAAAGCCATCGCGCATATTTTTATGCCGCCATGGTTTTTTAAACAGATCGGCCGCCAGTTTGTCGATATCGGCTACTACTCGCTCGCTGTCGTCGGTCTTACGACCTTATTCTCCGGCATGGTGCTGGCCCTGCAATCTTACACGGGCTTTGCTCGCTTTAATGCCGAGGGCGCGATTGCAAACGTGGTGGCACTTTCCATGACTCGTGAACTCGGCCCCGTATTGGCTGGCCTTATGGTCGCAGGGCGCATTGGCGCATCCATCGCGGCTGAAATCGGCACCATGCGCGTGACCGAACAGGTCGATGCTTTAACAACGCTTTCGGTAAACCCTTACAAATACCTTGTCGTGCCGCGTGTGCTGGCTGGCACGCTCATCATGCCCGTGCTGGTGCTGGTGGGCGACATCATCGGTATTTTTGGCGGCTTCATTGTCGCTGTCTTCCGCCTCAAATTCAGCGCCTATGCTTACGTTGAACAAACTTGGAATTTCCTCGAGCCGATTGACGTTATCTCCGGCCTCATCAAGGCCGCCGTGTTCGGTTTTATCGTCACCATCATGGGCTGCTATAACGGTTATAATTCCGACCGCGGGGCGCAAGGCGTGGGGGCAGCCACCACCAATGCCGTTGTCTCGGCCTCCATCCTCATTCTCATTTTCAACTATCTGCTCACACAGGTGTTCTTCTCATGACCGATACATCTGTGCCGAAAATCGAACTGCGCGATGTCCGTAAATCTTTCGGGTCGAAACACGTCCTGCGCGGGGTTGACCTGAAAGTGCCAAAAGGCTCCTCCCTCGTTATCATCGGCGGGTCGGGCACAGGCAAATCGGTTACCATCAAATGCGTTTTGGGTTTGCTGGCAGCCGATAGCGGCCAGATCCTGATTGATGGTGTCGATATTACGAAACTCGGTTCGCGCAAGCGCGATGAACAGATGAAAAAATTCGGCATGCTTTTTCAGGGCGGTGCCCTGTTCGACTCGCTGCCCATCTGGGAGAACGTGTCCTTCGGGCTCATCCACGGGCATGACATGCCGCGCGATCAGGCACGCTTGGCCGCCATTGAAAAACTGAAAGCCGTAGGCTTGGGTGCCAACGTGGCTGATCTTTTTCCGGCTGAACTGTCAGGCGGTATGCAAAAGCGTGTGAGCCTTGCGCGCGCGATTGCCGTGAACCCTGAAATCATTTTCTTCGATGAACCGACAACCGGTCTCGACCCCATCATGGCAGACGTCATCAACGAACTTATTGTCCAGTGCGTGAAAGATCTGGGCGCAACAGCGCTCACGATCACGCATGACATGGCATCGGTGCGCAAAATCGCCGACTATGTGGCGATGATTTACGAGGGTAAAATTATCTGGTCAGGCCCTGTGGCTGAACTCGACCATTCGGGCAACCCCTATGTCGACCAGTTTATCCATGGCCGTGCCGACGGGCCTATCAGCCGCGCAACAGCGGCGTAATCTAGGTCCTCAAACGCCCTTTTTTGATTTTTGTTAGTTTGCACCTGATTCAATCAGCTGCAGCGCATCGCCCGTATCGGGCAATGCTGACAGCACCGATGGTTCGCGGCGCAGTTGCGTGGCGTCATCCCAAACGATGGTATTGAAGCTGTTATGCGGCGGGGCGAATGGCATCCACGCGGCATAAATCCGGCCTGACTCGCGGCATACCCAGACGCGCTCGGGCGCTGCCGTCATCGCATTTTCGCGGCACAATTCAGCTGCGTTGTGGTTGCCTAGTTTTTCTTCGATCGTGGCCAGCAGGCGGTAGGTACGCTGGCTTTTGCGTACGCTTAACGCCGCTTCGCAATGCGCGCGGGCTTCACCCGTAAGGCTCTGGGCCAGTGCGGCTTCCGCCATGGCCAGATGCGATGCTTCATGGTCGGGGTTGTACTCCACCAGTTTTTCAACCCAGTGATATGCCTTGGCGGGTGTGGCCGATGCACCTTCGGGTGCCTGTTTCATCCATGCATCAATCAGGGCCGGATGCGGCGTAGTCTGCCATGCCTTTTCAATGACCTTGATGGCATCGCGGCGTTCCTGACGGCGCAATAAAAACGGAATATACGCAAGCACGGCTGGCAAAAATGTAGGTGCTACGTCATACGCTTCGCGCGTTAAAAAATAAGCCTGGTCGGCATGGCCGCGGCCTTGCGCTTCAGTCGCGCGGGCCAGCAGCATGGCCGCACGGTCATTGGTGGCATGGACGGGCGCAATCGCACGGCGCTTCACCAGCTTGACCAATAAGTCCTGCGATTCAACCCAGTTGCGCTGGCGCACTTCAAGCCCATAAAGGGTTTTCAAAATCCACGATTGTTTGGGGTGCATGCGGTGCGCTTGCCGCGCAAGTACAAGGGCCTGATCACTCTGGCGTCTATCAAGGGCCAGTTGCAGCAAACCGCGCACGCCGATAAATGCTGTCTCACGCGTGTTAAGCAAATCACGGAAGGCGGATTCAGCGGCCAGCGGGTCACCTTTGAGACGCGCCGTCATACCCGTGAGCAACGGCACAAGGCCGTGGTCGTTCTTGATCAGCTTGCGGGCGCGTTCAGCATGTTTTTCAGCCTGTGCCACATCGCCCGCCGCAATAGCTGAAAGGCCATGGCTGACGGCCTGCAACGCCTGATCCTGCGAGCGTGCTTCGAGCTTGCGGCTGAGCACACGCGGCGCGCGTTTGATGGTCATCCATAGCTGGTAAAGCCACGCGAACACGAAGGCGAACAACACCATGCAGAACAGCAATACACCTGTTTGCGCGTCAATCTGGTACCCCATCCAGTCCAGCTGCGTGCGGCCGGGTTGCATCACCAGCCAGACGCCGAGGGCGACCACCAGTGCGAACTTGATGAAGAACCACAAGGTGGCAAACATAAAAGGCTACCCCTTGGTTATTGCTGGATGATGGCGTCAGGCATTGTAGGTGTAGCCGCCGGTGCCGTATCTGACGGAACTGTGTCAGATGGTGCAACCAGATGCGGTTGGCCATCCATCACGCCTGTATCCATTTGCGTCTGCGGCGCTACTTGCGGCGCAACGGATTGGACAGGTTGTTGCGGAGCCATGTTGATAGGCCCGCCCGATGAAAGGCCGGTTCTGATTTTTGCCATCAGGCTTGTCACCAGTTGGCCATCAAGCTGCTGGGCCACAGCCGTGGCCGTCGCTTTGTTTTGCCATGGCTGGACTGCCGCGGCCGAAGGGCCCTGCAGTTGCTGAAGCGTCATCATGGCGCCGGCAACATCATTCGCATCAAGCTGGGCGCTGGCTTTGGCAATCAAAGCCTGCTCGTCGCCACCGGCAACAGGCATTCCGTCTTTTTTAACCGAGAACAGGCTTTGCAGGCGGCTCCAGATTTTATCTTTGAACGAAACATTTTCGCCTTTGATTTTGGCAGAGACGATATCATTGGCCGAGGCCAGCAATTCACGTTTCAAAGCAGCTGGTGAAAGAATGCCGCTTTCGGCATAAGGGGCCAGTTTCTCAACCGAGTCTGCCAAAGCCGGGTCAGCGCTTTGCGCCACCTGGCGCAGCAATTCAAGGTCACCTGTAAAAGGGGCTTGGCGGTCGGCGCTTTCGCGCAATTGCGTCAAAGCCAGCAGCATGGCGGCGGCACCAAGGTCGCGGCCTGAAATATCGGCCAGTGTGCGGCCTAAGGCAGTATTCTCGCCTTTGGTTTCGTTGAGTGCGCTTTCAAGCGTGTCGCTGCGGCCTTGTAAACCGGTCACGAGCGTCCGCAATTCGGCGATGGCCGATTGCCATTCGGCTTTGCCTTGCGGTGTCTGGCTAAGGGTGCCCATACGATCAACCATACTGGCCAAAGGTGTGGCAACACCACTACCGGCGCCACCGCTGAGTTGTTGCTCGATCATGCCGAGGCGTTGTGTAAGGCTCGCGCCGCCGCCAGCTGATACGCTGTGGGCCAAGGCCGATAATGTATCGCCCGATGAACCAAGCACGCTTGTGATGTCGCCAACCTGTTGTTGCAAATCACCAACTGATTTACGAAGCAGGCCGGTATCGAATGACGATGCATCGCTGGAGCGTTGCTCGACCACTTTCACGCGGCCTTCAAGAGCGTCCATACGGCCGGTCGATGGGCCGGAGCCAAGCAGGAATGTACCAACGCCCAGAATAAGAAGGGCAAGGACAGATGTCGTAACAAGGCTGGTCGTGCGGGCCGTGCGTTTGACGGCGCGCAGATCAACAGGCTCGAACAGTCCGTTGGACGGGGCGGATGCCTGCACACGCAGTTTAGGTTGCGCGGCTGCTTGCGCAGGTGCTGCCGATGGCGCGGCCTGTGCTTGTGGCTGGTTGCGCGCCATGCTCAGGGCAGGGTCATCGGCAATACCGCTGGCACCGCGTGGGCTGCGGTTCTCGTTGGCGACGCCTGTATCGGCAATCAGGCCTTTGAGGTTGATGTTATGGAGGGCGGCTGCGGATACGATTTCATCGCGGCGGATCGCGGGAATAGCGTCGCGCTTTTTCCAGCCCTGTACGGTTGTAACAGGCACATTCAATTTTGCCGCCATCGGACGGATGCCGCCAAAGCGTTCGACGATTTCCTCACCGTTCGGGATGATTTCATCGGGCATCATGTGTTCGGGCATTTTAATCCTCCGTGATCCGTTATGCGAGCGTTGGTGGCCAAGCATTGCGCAAGGCATCGACCAAGGCGTTTTCATCGGGTGTCCTGGCAACGTACATATTGCCGCAGGCCACTGATGCAACCGACTTTAGCACGGCCTGCGAAAGACACAAAAGAAACATTTTCTGTAAGGTTTTATGGGTGCCGTACACCCGTACGGCCTCGGCCAACAGAGCGCCGCCTTTGGGGGAATGGACGGTCACAATAAACGGGGCATCGCCTTGCAGGTACGCCTGTAAACAGTCTGTATCAAGCGGGGTTGGCACAGTGCGGTACACGGCCCAGCGGGTCACGGGCACACCAATACCCGACAATGCGTTATCTGTACCCGCGGCCACCTCATCGGCACCAATATGCAACCACTGGCCTTGCGGGTCTATGGCGCGTACGCATGCAGCCAAAGTCGCAACATCGCCACCACTATCTGTAATATTTTTGAAGCCCGCATCATGGGCGGCCTTGGCTGTGGCATCGCCCACCGCATACACGGGTATCTCTAAAAAAGCGGTGCTATCAAAAAAGCGTAAGGCTTGTGCGCTGGTGATGATAATCCCGCGAACGGTAGCGGCTGGCACAGGGCACACGGCGTCCGTGGCTTCAACTGCCAGCAAGGGCATGGCGATAGCATCATAGCCCAGACCATGAAGGCGGCTGGCCAGCGCATCCCCCCCCGGCTGGGTGCGGGTGATAATAACTCTCGGTTTCATGGGTTATTTATGAAGAAGAAACAAAAAACACGCACGAGGTATTTACCAAGGCGTATTTTAGAATTACGACGCAAGTACCAGCAGCACCGCTTCGGGTATCAGTGATTTTAAAGTGCGGCCAACGCGCAGGCCCAAGGCATGGGCGTCTTGTTCCGTTGTTACCACGGCCGTTTCTTCGGCTTCAAACATTTCAGTACCGTCCGGGCTTGCGAATAGGCCACGCAGGCGCATTGAATGGACGTCATCAAATGTAGCGTACGAACCGATAGGCGTGCCGCACGACCCGCATAGCACGGTCAGAATCATGCGCTCGGCAATCGTAGTCAGGCGTGTTGGCTGGTGATTGATGGCTTCAAGCAACGCATGGGTTGCATCATCATTCGCGCGGGATTCTATGGCTAATACACCCTGGCCTACAGCAGGCAACATAGCCTCAGGCTCGATATAAGATGCGATTACACGCTCAAGATTGAGGCGTTTGAGGCCCGATGCCGCCAGAATAATAGCATCGACCTGCCCAGCATTCAGTTTTTCAATGCGTGTGTCGATATTGCCGCGGAATGTCACGACCTTAAGGTCGGGGCGGCGGTTCAAAATAACGGCCTGCCTGCGGACGCTGCTGGTGCCGACAACGGAACCTGCGGCCAGTTCATCAAGTGATTTGGCCTTGTTGGATATAAAAACATCACGGGCATCGGCGCGCGGCATGAAATGGTTGATGATAAGGCCTTCCGGCATTTCGGTCGGCACGTCTTTAAGCGAATGGACGCCGATATCGACATGGTTGTTGAGGATGTATTCCTCAATGTCCTTAACAAACTGGCCTTTGCCGCCTGCCTGTTCCGATAGACGGACTTCGCCTTGTGCTGGTTTCCAGTCACCGGAGGCTTTGATGACCACAACTTCGACTTCCAGCCCGGGATGCGCCGTACGCAAAGCTGCGCAGATGGTTTCCGTCTGTGTGAGGGCAAGCTTGCTGCCGCGCGTACCGACACGCAGTTTTTTTAATTTGGTCATCATAAAAGCTGTTATTAGTGTTCTTTCGCGATTAAGAAAAGCAATTTTAAGAGGAAAGCGCCTTGACCATTGTCATGCTGGGCATAGAAACGAGCTGTGACGAGACCGCCGCAAGCGTGGTCACGCAGGACAGGCGTATCCTCTCAAACGCTGTATTTTCACAGTTTGAAGACCATGCGGTTCATGGCGGCGTGGTCCCTGAAATTGCAGCCCGCGCCCATTTGAATGCCATTAACCGTGTTGTAGATGCGGCCATAAAAGAAGCGGGGATAGGTTGGAATGACCTGACCGGCATAGCGGCCACCGCAGGCCCGGGCCTTATTGGCGGGGTTATGGTCGGGCTGATGACGGGCAAAGCCCTGGCCGCATACCTCAATAAGCCGTTTATCGGCGTAAACCATCTTGAAGGTCATGCCTTAACGCCACGTCTGAGCCATAATGTCGCCTTCCCTTATATGCTTTTGCTGGTATCGGGCGGGCACACGCAAATTCTGCTAGCCGAAGATGTGGGCCAATACCGCTTGCTTGGCACAACCATAGATGATGCAGCCGGCGAATGTTTTGATAAATCAGCCAAACTACTTGGCCTGCCGCAACCGGGCGGCCCGGCACTCGAGGCACTGGCACGCCAGTGCACCGATGTGCCAGCAGCCATAAAACGCTTTGCCTTTACGCGGCCCCTGATTGGCCGGAAGGACTGCAATTTCTCGTTTTCCGGCCTCAAGACCGCCATGCGTGAACGCATTGAAGCCCTGACAAGCGAAGGCAATATCAAGGCCGATGATGCAAGCCAGCTGGCAGCAGCCCTGCAATCAATCATCGCGGCCCATCTCTCTGACCGATGCGCCCGTGCGCTTGAAAGCTGTAACGTAAAACCCACCGCGCTGGTAACGGCGGGCGGGGTTGCATCCAACACCGCGGTACGTTCGGCGCTCGAGGCCGTAGCCGCCAAGCATAAATTGCCCTTTATGGCGCCGCCCTCGGCCCTGTGTACAGATAACGGCGCGATGATTGCGTGGGCCGGCATTGAACGGTTACAAAAAGGCTGGATAGATGGGTTGGATGTACCTGCGCGTCCGCGCTGGCCACTCGACCCGAAAACTGCAAGGATACCCGCATGACGATTGAAGTAGGCATTATTGGTGGCGGTGCGTGGGGTACGGCCCTGGCGCAGGTGCAGGCGGTAGCAGGGCGCAAGCCGTTGCTGTGGGCGCGCGAGAGTGCTGTTGTGAGTGCCATCAATAATGAAGGCGAGAACACGCCCTTTTTGCCCGATGTCGATTTGCATGCCAATGTCCGCGCAACGTCTGACCTTGATGAAGTGGCCGCCGCCAAAACATTGCTACTGGTAACACCTGCGCAACATACGCGTAGCGTTTTACAATCAATCGGCGCCGAAAAACTGGCCGGTAAAAATCTGGTGCTGTGTGCCAAGGGCATTGAAATTGAAACCGGTGAATTGTTGTCGGTCATCGTGCATGAAGTAGCACCCGATGCGACCGTGGCTGTTTTAACCGGCCCCACTTTCGCGCGTGAAATTGCCAAAGGCCTGCCAAGCGCGGTCACGGTGGCTGCACCTGATATTGCAACCGCACGCGCCTTGGCCAATGACCTTGGCAGCAAGGCATTCCGCCCCTATGCAAGTGACGATGTGGCGGGTGCTGAAGTAGGCGGCGCCATTAAAAATGTACTGGCTATTGCCTGTGGTATTGTTGCCGGAAAACAATATGGCGACAGCGCGCGTGCGGCGTTACTTACGCGCGGCATGTCTGAAATGATGCGTATGGCGCTCGCTCTTGGTGGCCGCCGCGAAACCTTGATGGGTATGTGCGGTATGGGCGACTTGGTGCTGACCGCCAATTCCATGCAGTCGCGCAACTTCTCCCTCGGTTACGCATTGGGTGAAGGCAAGACGCAGGCTGATGTATTAAACACGCGCACCGCCGTCACCGAAGGTGTGCACACCGCCCGTGCCGCCAAAAACCTGATGCAGAAATTGAAAATTGATTTGCCGGTCATGTCGGCAGTCCATGCCGTCCTCCATGAAGGGCAGAATGTAAACACGGTGATCGACACGCTTTTGTCGCGCCCGTTCGGTGATGAAAGATAACGGCTACTGCCTACAATGCCCGCCGAAACCCCGCCATGGAAGAAAAAGCCCAAAGGCCAAAGCCGCAGTAAAAGCGGTAAAATGAGTGAGGAGCAGGTGGCCATGGCCCGTGCCCGCGCCGAAGCCGCAGGCAGGCCATATCCCAACCTGATCGACAATATGTGGGCCGCAAGAATGGGCAAGTTATAAGCCACTGGCGTAATTTTCTTGATCTTTGGGGCTAATGGTGGTTAATTCCGCCCGTTTTCGTGGAAGGACCGCTCCGGCCCGCACCACGTCAACTTGGAAACCGGTTTTCGCCCGAGGCATTTGCGAAGGCAAAAACCAAAACATAGGAGACTACAATGGCAGCACCTAAGGGCAAAAAGCCCGCAGGCTTCATCAAGCTGGAAGTTCCAGCTGGTGCAGCAAACCCCTCGCCACCAATCGGTCCTGCGCTGGGTCAGCGCGGCCTTCAGATTATGGCTTTCTGCAAAGACTTCAACGATCGCACCAAGGAACTTGAAAAAGGGATGCCTTGCCCGG
>Ga0209066_10004060_pt1 | contig 16201 bp, 14 predicted proteins | sample All_14_2_FD_187198 | JGI IMG/M metagenome (GOLD analysis project Ga0209066, IMG submission 187198) | Freshwater microbial communities in response to fracking from Pennsylvania, USA - Allegheny Zone_MetaG_DW_15 (SPAdes) (version 2) ...
GTATCGCCGTCAAGTGCGGTATTACCTGTGCAATCGGCATCGAACCGTGCGACCAGACCGTCATGGTCGGAAGCAGCGACGGCGCTGGCCGTGGCGGGGGCGACGACACCGCAAGATGCGGCATTGAAATTGGGATAGTTGCACACGAAGATCCGCTGGGCCGACGCATCGGCATTGCCGCGACCGTAGGCGACACCCGCAAAGAACGGCTGCGCCGCCGTGTTCATCAACACATGGTCCAGTACCTGATTGGTCGCCACATCGCGTCCCGTCGAACCCTGAACCGCGCCGAAGTTTTCGGTGAAGCGATACGAGTACTGCTCGGTCGTCGGCAAGGTGGAGACCGCGTTCAGCAGCGCCGGGCTGACGATGTTGGGTGTGCCAAGTTTGCAGTTCGTAACCCCATTGGCGGGCGCACAGGTGTTGGCAGCGTCGTTATAGGTACCCGCAATCAGCCCGACCACATCGGCGTAGCCATCGGTGAACTGATAGGCATTGTGATCACCGACCACAATCAGCGGAATCTGCGCCGTCAGTTCATCGGTCTGGATCGCCTGCACCAAGGTGGCGATCGACTTGGCTTGCAGGAAGCGCTTGGCGCGATTCCGCTCGCCACTCGCGTTAGTGGTGTCCACGCCACTGCGTGACTTGGTGTGGTTGGTGATCACCATGAACGGCAAGGCCTGATTGGCAACGCCCGTGAACTCGCCGGTCAGCAAGAGCGGCGGGTGGTCGTGCAGCTCGGTAATGCCGCTGGTCGGATCGTTCCAGGTTTCACCTTCCTGCAGGGCGACCACGCTCACGTTGGAAACCCGATCCGGGTTGACCAGGTACGCCACATCAATGCCACCCGGATCATTGCCTTCGATCAGGTAAGCCTGATACTGCGGGCCACCATCGGAGTGAATCTGGTTGGCCAACAAGTTCAGCAGCGACAGCTTCTCGACTTCCTGCATACCGATGACGTCCGGCGTGCGCAGGACTTCGCGGATGTAGGCGCTGAGTTGCGCCAGTTTCAAGCTGACACGTGCGGGGTCGGTTTCCTGCGCGATCGTGTCGCTGTAGCAGGTGAACTCGATGCTTCCCGTGCCACGATCATCGATGGCATCGCACAGACGCAGCACATTGAACGACCCGATGGTCAGATCGGTGCCCGCCGCAACGGGAACCGGGCGCGGTGCGACATTGGTGCCCTCGGTGACGGTCAGCGTGGTCGGCCAGAACTCATAGTCACCAAAGTCGAAGCCGATGGTGCCGGTGGCACTGAACTGCGTGCCGCCAACAAACTCCGTGCCCGCGTTGGCGGGAATCATGAAGTCGGTATCCATCTCCAACACTTCCGGGTTGCCGTCCCACACGCCTGCGGCGGCATTGTCGGCGGTGGTGGCGCTACCGAAACGCACACCGGGTTCGCGGAGCGAGTTGCCACCGCGCGGATCGATGTAGACCTCGGCAAACAGGTCGGGCGTAGTTGGGTAGCGTTGGTTGCCGCTGGAAACACGACCGTTGGGAATGCTGACCAGCATGCCTTCATAGCACTCGAAGTTTGACGTACCGCAGCTCAGCGCAGCCGGGTCCGTGGAGGGCAGGCCGCTGCCTTCACTGAATACCACTGCCGTCGGCAAAGGCTCACCCGTCGCGGTAACGGTGACGCTGTTCGAGGCGTTGCGCGTCGTGGTGACGGACACTTCGGTCATCGTGAAGAATTCGATGGCGGTACCCAGCACCGATACTTCATCGCCCACTTGCACGGGGGCGCCGTTGTCATAGGTCGGCGCGCTGGTGGTAAAGACGTATACGCCCTGCGAGGTCAGTGGGTCTGCATCAATGTCTGCATCCGGCGTCTGGATGGTGAAACCAGCGGGGCCGACATTGGTGACGATGTTTCCTTCGGTCCGCACGGCTTGCGTCGCCAGCGGCGATGCGGCGCCACTGCCCTGGATGGCATGAATCGGCGTGATCGGCAGGTCGTCATCGGTGATCGTGCCGGTCGCAACCGAGGTGCCCAAGGTGGCCAGTGGGCTGCTGCTGGCAATGGTCACGGTGTAGGTTTCATCGGCTTCATCGACGCTATCGCCGATGATGGAAATCGGAATCTGCACCGAGGTCTGGCCAGCCGGGATGGTGTATTCGACGGCGGATTGCGTCGCGTAGTCGGTATCACCCGTAGCAGTGATATCGGACGTCGTGGCGGTGAACAGAACATCGCTGCCGACGGCAAAGCTCAACGAGGCGGTGATGATCTGCGAAGTCGTGCCACTGTTGCCTTCCGGTGCCGGGGCGGGTTCGCTGATCGACAGCACCGCCGTGCTGGCATCGTCGTTGATGATGGTGCCCAAGCCCTGCGTGTCACCGGCTGTGGCGCCGGTGATGTTCGTCAGGTCGATGAAGAAGGTTTCGTCACCCTCGTCGTCGGTGTCGCCATTGACCACGATGAAGAAATCGCGACTGCTTTGCCCTTCCGCGATGCTCGTGGTCTGACCGATCTCAAGGTAGTCGACGTTCGCGGTCGCCGTGCCATCGGAATCAAGAATTTCGAAACCCACGCCGCCAACTGGCGCAGGGGCACTGAGACTAACCGTGAAGACGAAGTTGCTCGTCCCGCTGTTGCCTTCCACCTGACTGACATCGTTGATACTGATGGTTGGCACGGCAGTGGCTGCGGTAACCGTCAAGTCATCAATGGAAAGTCCATGATCTGTGCCCGAGTCATTTGCGTCCGACCAACGCAGCCAGACTTCGCTACCAGACGATACTGCTTCGTTGATGGTCGCCGAGCGGGCGAGCCGATTGGCGGTGACGTTGCCATCAAGCGCCGCAGCTGAGGCTCCGACGATGGGGCTGGTGAAGTTCAGATCGGTTACGGCCGTCCAGTCGGTCGCCGTATTGCAGGCCAAGTCGAAACTGGTACCGGCGGGGACGATACGGTAGTGAAAACTAACGGTTTGTGCGGACGTGTTACCGCCGTTGCGCCACTGTTCGCCGGTATAGGCGACCTGCAAGGAGTCGAAAGCAGCGCCAGCGTTACTTAAACGAACGGCGTAGCAAATGGACCCAGTGGTGTTGGACTGCTGGGCTCCAAACGACCTCTCAGTCGTTGCGGATGCGCCATAGCTGTAAATCGTGCCGGTGGTGTCGCCGCCAGTGCTCGCACGGTAGGTCGTCATCGGGCCAGCGGCGCCGGTTCCACCTGCTTGCGCTGAATACCAGCCTGCTATCGTGGTGTTGTCAGTCCACGTATTCGCGGTGCCAGTGTTAGCGAGTGAATCGAAGTTCTGCGTGTAAGGCGTCCCGATACTGATGTTGCTCTGCGCCTCTACCGCTCCACCCGCCACACACAACAGCGCGGCGAGCAGCGGCCGCGTGATGCGGTCGTTGTTCATGAAACCTCCGTGATCCCCAGGAATTGTGACTTCTGCGCCGGGAGGATAACGCGCACGCGTGGCGGTTTCATGTCAGGTGTCATTTTCGTGACATGCCATGGCGCGTCGTTTCGCGAGGTGGCGTCGGTGCCGGATACGCAAACCGTCGATGTTTCAGTAAGTTGGAAGGGTGTCCCTACCGGCGAACCCGCTTGGTCTGGGCCCGCGCGGGGCGGGCGCCTCGGCGGTCCGCGGGAATTTTGGCGCTCGAATCACGCTTGACACATAAATGCGAATCGTTATTATTTGCGAATCGTCCACGCTGGAGCGCGCCATGAACCTGATGCTTGATGCCGCGGTTGTTTCGGATACCGACCAGGCCTTTTCCAACTACGTCTCGCGTCCCGTGGCGCGGTCGTCGCGTCAGGAGGTCAATAGCCATGACCTGATGCGTGGTCATCGCGAACTGACCATCCTCCACGGGGATCAGGAATATCGCCTGCGCATCACGCAGAACGACAAGCTCATTCTGACCAAGTAGACGTTCGTGATCTTGCTGCACGGCGACGTCTCCATGCGACGTGCCGCCTGAATCCGATTTTCCGGGCAGCGATGTTGCCCGCCATGCGCCAGCCAGCCCGTTCGGGGCGCGCCAGCCAACCGCCAATTTCTGGAGTTGTCATGCGTTCCGATCTGAAGACGTCGATCCGTCTTGCCCTGTGTCTGACGGCCTGCGCGCCGTACCTCTCTGTTCATGCCTCGACCACCCCGGAGGCGACCGAGTTTGATGAACTGTCCCGTGTCACGGTTACTGCCACCAAGCAGGCCACCGAGGTCGTGGACGTGCCTGCTGCCGTGACGGTGATCGAGCGCGAGCAGATGGATCGTGAGGTGGTGCAGGACATTCGCGATCTGGTGCGTTACGAGCCGGGCGTGTCGGTCACTTCCGGTTATGGACGCTTCGGCATCGGTGACTTCCGTATTCGGGGACTGGAAGCCAATCGGGTGTTAATCGAGACCGATGGCATCGCGGTGTCGGACGATTTTTCGATTGGCAGCTTCGCCAGCAACAACCGCAACTTTGTCGACCCGATGATGCTGAAGTCGGTGGAAATCGTGCGCGGCCCCGGCTCGTCGCTCTATGGATCGGATGCGCTGGGCGGCGTGGTGAGCTTCGTCACTCGCGATCCGCAAGATCTGGTCGATGCGGGTGAGTCTTCGCATGTGGGCGCCCGCATCGGCTATTCCAGCGATGATGACAGCGCGCATGCCGCCGCCAGTTGGGCACAGCTCGGACAACGCTGGTCCGGCCTGTTGATGCTGAACCATCGTGAGGGCTCGGAACTCGAGAACCAGGGCGACGTCGACAGCGTTGGCAGCACCCGAACCCAGGCCAATCCGGCCGATACCGAGTCGAACAATCTGCTGGCGAAGCTATTGTTTGCCCCCAGCGCCGACATGCGCTGGCGACTGGCGCTGGATGCCAACGAGTCCTCGACCCTGACCGATGTGCTGAGCAGCGAAACCACCAGTGCGACCTTGCGGGTTCGTGAGATGGATGGCGATGACCATCAGACCCGTGCGCGTCTGAGTCTGGGGCAGGAAGTCGATGCGCTGGACAGTCTGTTCGCCGACAGTCTGCATTGGCAGGTCTATCGTCAGGATTCGGAAACGACCCAGCTGACTCGCGAGGATCGCGTCGGCATCAGCGGCGGCAACGAGGTCAATCCGACCCTGCGTGAGCGCGAGTTCAATTTCGACCAACGCGTTACCGGCGGTGAGTTCACTGCCAGCAAATCCCTGCAAACCGGTGGATGGACCCATCGACTGACCTGGGGCGTGGAAGCGACACGTACCGAAGTCCACCAGAAACGCGACGGTCGCGCGACCAATCTGAGCACTGGCGCGGTAAGCAGCACGATCCTTCCGGATGTGTTCCCGGTGCGCGATTTTCCGATCTCCACGACCAGCGAGGTGGCTGCCTATCTGCAGGATGAGATCGTCAGCGCGAACGGGCAGTGGCGTCTGGTCCCGGCCATACGTTTTGACCACTACGATCTCGATCCAACCGTGGACCCGATCTATGCGCAGGACAATCCGGGGATCGAGCCCTCCGGCATCACGCGGGATCGGGTGTCGCCCAAGCTGGGTCTGGTCTGGCAGTGGACCGATGCGTTGAGTCTGTTTGGTGGCTATTCGGCGGGATTCCGCTCACCGCCCTACAACGACGTCAACCTTGGTTTCACCAATTTCCAGTTCGGCTATACCGCGATTCCCAATCCCGATCTGAAGCCTGAAACCAGCGATGGATTCGAACTGGGCCTGCGCTGGCAGGACACGAATGTCTACGCCAGCCTGTCGACGTACCTGAATCGCTACGACGAATTCATCGAGTCCTTGATTGCGGTCGATGTCGATCCGCAGACGGGCTTGTTGATCTTCCAGTCGCGCAATGTCGCCGAAGCCGAGATCAAGGGTGTGGAGCTGAAGGGCGGGCTTTCGCTCGCCACCTTCAATCCGAACTGGGATGCATGGGAACTGCGATTTGCTGCGGCCAGTTCGCGCGGTGACGACCTCACCGCGGATCAGCCGCTGAGTTCGGTGGACCCGGCGACCGCGACGCTGGGCTTGATGTATCGCGCGGACCATTGGGGCGCCGAGCTGGTGGGTCGCTTTGCCGAACGCAAGGATCGTCTGCCGCCGATGGCAACGACCACGGGCGACGCCGACGCATTCGTCGCACCGGGCTATGGTGTGGTCGATCTGCTGTTTGATACCCGTCTCGGCGAACATGCCAGTCTGAATTTCGGCGTCTTCAATCTGCTCGACAAGAAGTACTGGGAATGGTCGGCCACACCCAACGTGGTCGCCACCAGCGCGGTGCTGGATCGCTACACCGCACCAGGGCGCTACGTGAGCGCGCAGCTCGATCTGCATTGGTGATCCGGCCATCGTCCGCGACAAGGAGCACGATGCATGACCTTCAATCCAGGAAGTGAGGCGGTCGACAGCGACACCGGTGCCGAGATGGGTGGTGGTGCATCGGTGTTCCTTCAGAAAGCGCGGGCGTCGAAAGTTGATGCGCAGCCGTTGGACATCCTCACGCGGCTCGGCAGCGTGGTCTGCATTCATCGTCGGGCGGAAGCGCTGGCTGTGTCGCGCGACGTGCTGGACGTGCTGCGCGGAACCCGCGCCGTGCTTCGCTGTGAGGTCGAAGCGCAGGGGCCGGTCGAGGCGTTGTGTTTTGTCGATGGCGAAGGACGTTCGCGCTTGCAGGTGGGCATGCTGCCAGACAGCGATTTCCTTGCCTGGGAAGCGATGCAGGATTGCTGGCGGGTGGGTGCACTGCAGGTTCCTGAGGCACCCACGAACCCTGTCGCGGCGCGATCACCCTGGCGTTTGACGCGCTGGTTCGCAAGTCGCGACTGGACCATGACGGCCGGGAACTTCGTGCTCGATACGATGGGTCGACTGCGCCTGTTGCCGACATCCGTGTCCTCGGCGTGTTCAAGAGCGGCGCTGGCTGCATGGGCCGAACGTGCCAGATACGGCGGCATGGCGATGACGCACCAGTGTCGCTGTCCACGCAGTCGCTTCACGGACACGTCGATGGATACACCGCTCGGCTTGGGCAGGGCTTGATTCATTTCAGCCAGAGTCGTCGCGGCAGTACCGGGAGCGCGGCCTGTACGCGCCCCGGTACTCATCGATCAGGCACGCACCGTCTCGCTGGCAGCCGGGGTGGAAATCGAAAGGCAACGGGAGACAGACGCGGCGAACCCTCGCATACTCCGGCGCCGTCCTGCCGCGCAGGCTCCTAGACAACGTGTTGGCCTTGGTTTGCTCCGGAGTGATCGATGAGTCCCAATCTGACCTATCCCATTGGCCGCCCCGGACAGCCCTGGTCAGTCGAAGAACGGCAGCAGTGGCGTGTGCAACGGCCGGTGCAGCGTAGCTACCGGCACGAGGTGTTGACCCGGATCGAACGGCTGGGTAACGCTTTCGAGGTGTTGCCGTATGGTGACTTGGATTACGCGCCGGATCGATATCCGCTGTTTGCCTTGCGCAGCAAGGATTGGCACGACGAACTGCCTGCCGTGCTGGTCACAGGCGGTGTCCATGGCTACGAAACCAGTGGCGTGCAGGGTGCCTTGCAGTTTCTCGAACAGGCCGCGACGGAGTTCGATGCGCAGGTGAATCTGTTGGTCGCCCCCTGCGTCAGTCCCTGGGCGTATGAGCGCGTGCAGCGCTGGAACGCGAATGCCATCGATCCCAATCGCAGTTTTCGTGCGGACAGTCCTGCCGAAGAATCGGCTGCGCTGATGCGTCTGATCGTGCCGTGGCAGACGCAGTTTCTGCTGCACGTCGACCTGCACGAAACCACCGACAGCGATGAATCCGAGTTCCGTCCGGCGCTGGCCGCGCGGGATGGCAAGGAGTTCGAGCCCGGCGAGATTCCCGATGGGTTTTATCTGGTCGGCGACAGCGAGAATCCGCAACTGGATTTTCAGCGTGCGGTGATTGAAGCAGTGGCCAAGGTGACGCATATCGCCCCCGCCGATGCGCGTGGCGAGATCATCGGCTCGCCGGTGGTGGCACCCGGCGTCATCCTCTATCCGCTGAAATCACTGGGTCTGTGCGGTGGCGTCACCGCGGCGCGCTACAGCACCACCACCGAGGTGTATCCCGACAGCTCGCGCGCCACGCCCGAACAATGCAATGCCGCACAGGTCGCTGCCGTCAGCGCGGCGATCCGCTACGCGCTGGCGCATCGGGACTGAGCACGACGCAGGTCTCGCTCAAGCGCGCTTCGTCGCAATTCTCGTCGCCGCCATCGCGGTCGATGACCAGAAAATCGCATTCCCGATTCAGCGCGACCAGGGCATGGTGCCAAGTGCCAGGATGAAAGTTGACGCCCTGGTCGGCGCTGGCGGCAAACACCTTGGGCCGATGCGCCAGGCTCTCACTGACGATCACCAGATAGGGCTCGCCGCTGAGTGGGAAAAACGCCTGACTGCCCAGCGGGTGGCGCTCGATGATTTCGACCGGGAACGGAAACTGGCGCGGCTGCGCGCGAAAAATGCTGAGCACGGTGCGCCCGCCACGCTGGCCAGTATCGATGCGTGCGAGATCGTGAAAGCGCTGTGCCGTGCCGGTGTTGATGCTGAACACCTGGCGCGCCTGGGCAGTCTCGATAACCTCGCCAAACGGCGCAAATCGTGTCGAATCCAAGGGCTCGACCTGCAGCGCGTGATGCGGATTCATGCGTTGACCACACGACCCCAAAGACGCAGACGCGATACGCCACCATCGGGATGGATGTTGAAGCGCACATGCGTGATCGGTGAGTGCGGCAGCACTTCGGCCTGATACGAATGAATGTGGTCCATCTGAAGTTTTTGCTCGTCCATCAGGCTGGGCCAGAACATCGACTGGGTGATCAACGAGGTCGGCGTGCCACCGCTGATGTGTGCCGCTTGCAAGGAACAGCGATCTGGGAAGTTGCCCTTGAAGTGTGCAGTGTCAACTTCGACGCGCTCGACCACGCCGGGCTGGGCGAGGGCGATGATGCACCAGTCGTTGCCAGGTTCGCGTCGACGGCGGGTTTCCCACCCATCGCCCATGTTCACCCCGCGCCCTGGCAGCAACAGCCGCGCGGCTGGTCCGAAGTGCTCGTTGTTGGCGGCGATGACGGTGCCGCCATTCAAGGCGGCGATCAGGTCGATTCTTCCGTCCTCATCCGCGACGACGCAGGCGGAGTCCGGTCGTCCATACAGACGAAGACGGGCCAGTCCTCCATCCGGGTAGAGATTGACCCGCACATGACTGACGCGCTGCGTGTCGTCGATGGCGTGGTAGTGATGGTGGTTGCCCTGCAGATTGACCGAGGCCAGCAGAGGTCGCCAAGCGGTGCCCGCATGCGGTTCACCCTCGACATCGCACGCTTCCACGCTGGCGGCTGGCGGATAGTTGCCGGTGAAGTGACTGGTATCCAGCTCCACGCCCCGCAGCCAACCGGGACGAGCCAGCTTCACGATGCACCAATCGTGACCAGCGACGCGCTTGCGGCGGCTCTCCCAGCCGTCCATCCATTTGCCATGCGCGTCGTACTTGCCGGGAATGAAGACCGCGGGCTCGGGATTGAGCATGCGTTCGGCGGCGGCAAAGAACTCGTCGCTGACGGCCAGCACGCGTGCGCCCAGTTGCGCATCGGCAAGATTGATGAATTGGCGGACGAAGTCCGGCGCGGTGGGATCGGGAGCGGTGTAGGCCATCGGGATTCTCGGTGGGATTCGGTGGATTGCGACTCAGTCGTTGAGGCGGCTCTGCAGGCGGAACAGCGCGATACGCTCGATCTGGCGCAACGCTTCGTAAAACTCCTGCGTCGGCGTGTTGTCCAGGCGCGCTCGCCATGCCGCAAGGATGCTTTGCCGGTTGTGCCCTTTGACCGCAAGGATGAACGGAAAGCCGAAGCGCGCCTCGTAGGCGCGATTGAGTTGATGCAGTTCGGCGAACTCGGCTTCCGAGCACTGATCCAGTCCGGCGCCTTGTTGTTCGCGGGTGGAGTCGACGGTCAGTTCGCCACGCAATGCCGCCTTGCCTGCCAGTTGCGGATGGGCGCGGATCAGTGTGAGTTTTTCGCTTTCGGTGGCGGCCTGCATGACGGCACACATCGCGGCGTGCATCGCCTGCACGCTGTGGAACGGGCGCTGCGCGGCACAACGTTCGGCGACCCACGGCGAATGCTCGAACACATCGCCCCACTGCCGGACGAATTCGGCGGCGGGCAAGGCATTCAATTCGTCCAGACGTGGGGAGTTCATGCGGGCGGTCATCCTTGAGCGTGAGCGCAGTGTGCGGCGCACCTGCGGCGTCGACAAGATGCCCATGCGACAATGCGCGCCGTTTTTGCTGTGGCAAGGTCTGACGTGTCTCGCGAACTGGAAGTCGATGTTGTCGATATGACCCACGATGGTCGCGGTGTGGCGCGCGTGGAGGGCAAGGCGGTGTTCGTGGCAGGCGCCTTGCCCGGCGAGCGTGTGCGCATGCTGGTGGAGGTGCGCAAGAAGCACTTCGATGAAGGGCGCTGCCTGCAGGTGCTGCAGCCTTCACCGGATCGGGTGGAGCCGAAATGCGCACACTTCGGGCGCTGCGGCGGCTGCAGCCTGCAACATCTGCGGGCCGAGTCGCAGATCGGCGTGAAGCAACGTGTGCTGCAGGAAAACCTCGAGCGCATCGGCCATGTTCAGGCGGAACGCTGGTTGGCGCCGTTGACCGATCAACCTTGGGGCTATCGTCGCAAAGCCCGTCTGGGCGTCAAGTACGTTGCCAAGAAGGGCAAGGCGCTGGTGGGTTTCCGCGAGACCAATCCGCGTTTCCTGGCCGAGTTGCAGACGTGCGAGGTGCTGGTTCCCGCCGTTGGCGAGCGGATCGGTGAACTGGCGGAACTGGTCCAGTCGCTGGATGCGCGCGAGCACATCGCGCAAATCGAAGTGGCCTCGGGCGACGCGCAGACGGTGCTGGTGTTTCGCCATCTGCAGCCGCTGTCGACGGCGGATCGCGAGCGTCTGCAGGCGTTCGGGCAGCGTGCCGGACTGGGCGTGCTGCTGCAGTCCGCCGGTGTCGACAGTGTGCAGGCGCTTTGGCCCGAACACATCGACCTCGAATTCCGCATCCCGGCGTATGACATCACGCTTAAATTCAAGCCGCTGGATTTCGTCCAGGTCAACGCGGGCATGAACCAACGCATGATCGATCTGGCCCTGCAGTTGCTGGACCCGCAGCCGCAGGATCGCATCCTCGATCTGTTCTGCGGATTGGGCAATTTCACCCTGCCGATTGCGCGTCGGGCGGCCAACGTGGTCGGCGTCGAAGGCGATGCAGGATTGGTGCGGCGGGCGCGCGAAAACGCGGCCCTGAACGGGCTGCCGAACGCCGAATTCCACGCTGCCGACCTGACCCAGGATGTGCGCACACAGCCTTGGGTCAGTGGCGGTTTCAACAAATTGCTGCTCGACCCGCCACGCTCTGGCGCCGATGCGGTCATTCCGCAGTTGCCACTGGAGGGCGTGCAGCGGATCGTCTACGTCAGTTGCCATCCCGCCTCACTGGCACGCGATGCAGGCGTGCTGGTGCGGGACTATGGTTTCCAGCTCAAGGCGGCCGGCGTGATGGACATGTTTCCGCACACCGGTCATGTCGAATCCATCGCCTTGTTCGAGCGCTGAGTCGTGTTGCTGATCGGGCTTGCCAGCACCGAACTGCAAGCCGTCGAACGCGATTGGCTGGCGCATCCGGCGGTTGCCGGTGTGGTGCTGTTCCGGCGCAATTTTGCCAGTTCGGCGCAGATCGCCGACTACATCGCTGCGATTCGGGCCTGTGCGGCGCGTCCCTTGCTGATCAGCGTCGATCAGGAAGGCGGACGCGTGCAACGGTTTACCGACGGCTTCACGCGGCTGCCTCCGCTGGCCTGCATCGGGCGCCTGTTCGACCACGATCCGGCTGCCGCGCTGCGGATGGCGCAGGCGCATGCCTGGGTCATGGCGACCGAAATGCGCGGCATCGGTGTTGACCTGAGTTTTGCGCCGGTGGTGGATCTGGGGCGCGGCAATCGAGCCATCGGTGACCGTGCCCTGCATGCCGATCCGGCTGTGGTGGCCGAGTTGACCTCGGCCTATGTCGGTGCCCAGCGGGCGGCGGGCATGGCGGCCACGCTCAAGCATTTTCCCGGGCACGGCTCGGTGCTGGAAGACACGCATGTCGATGTCGCGCGTGATCCGCGTACCTGGGCGCAGATCGAATCCGAGGACTTGCGTCCGTTCCGTGCCGGACTTGCCGCCGGTGCGGAGGCGGTGATGGTTGCCCATGTGATCTACCCCGCCGTCGACCCGATGCCTGCCGGGTACTCGCGGCATTGGCTGCAGACCGTGTTGCGTGCGCAGTGGGGCTTTGCTGGTGCGATCCTGAGTGACGATATCGGCATGGCCGCGGCCAGCGCGGCCGGTGGGATTGCGGCGCGCATCGATGCGCATCTTGATGCCGGGTGTGATGCGGTGCTGGCCTGTCATCCCGAATTGGTGCCCGAGGCATTGCGGGCGATGCAGGCAAGGCTTGGCTCGTCCACATCGCCCCACCTGCTGGCCTTGCAGGGCCGCTCCATTGCCGACCATTCCGCGGCAGCGCTGCAACAGGCGCGTGCTACGCTCGATTCACTCCCGGAGGATGTTTTTCATGCCTAATCTGCCCAAGCTCGCCGATGCCTTGCCGGTGTCGGATTGCCTGTTCGACCTCGCCTACATCCAGCCGCAGATTGCCCGACTCGCTGCCGAGATCGATCGCGATTACGCCGGGGATCGTCCGCTCTATCTCACCATCATGAATGGCGGCATGCTGTTTTCCTCGCTCCTGGCGCTGCAACTGAAGACCGACGTCGAATTCGACTACCTGCATGCGACACGCTATCGCGGCGAGACCTTCGGCGGTGGCGTGCACTGGCTGCGCAAACCGGCAGTGCCCTTGTTCGGTCGGCGGGTGCTGCTGATCGACGACATTCTCGATGAAGGCCACACCCTTCGCGCGGTGATCGACGCCTGTCAGGCGGAGGGCGCCAAGGACGTGCGCGTCGCGGTGCTGGCGCGCAAGGACCACGACCGCTGCATCGACGGACTGACGGCCGACTACATCGGCCTGGACGTGCCAGATCGCTATGTCTATGGCTTCGGCATGGACTACTACGAGCAGGGCCGCAATCTGCCCGCCATTTACGCGCTGCGCTGAGGACGAATCATGAGCTTGGCACTGGCGATTATTGGCGGCACCGGCGTCTATCGCCTGGCCGCGCTGCAAGACATCGAGACGCACGATCTCGACACGCCCTATGGCAAGCCGTCCGGCCCGATCCGCGTCGGCAGCCTGGGCGGACAGCGGGTCGCATTTCTGGCACGCCACGGTGAGGGCCATACCGTGCCGCCGCATCGAATCAACTATCGCGCCAACGTCTATGCCTTGCATCAGCTTGGCGCGCTGCGGGTGGTGGGCATCAATGCGGTCGGCGGCATCACCGAGCGCATGGGGCCGCGCGTGCTGGCCGTACCGGATCAACTGATCGACTACACCCACGGGCGGCTCAGTTCGTTCTGCGATGTCGATGGCGCCAAGGTGGAGCACGTCGATTTCAGTGAGCCCTACAGTCGCGGCCTGCGCAGCGCCTTGTTGCGTGCCGCCCACGCGGTTGGCGTGGCGGCGGTGGATGGCGGTGTGTATGGCTGCACGCAGGGGCCGCGACTGGAGACCATCGCCGAGATCGCCCGCCTGCGTCGTGATGGCTGCGATCTGGTCGGCATGACGGGCATGCCCGAAGCCGCGCTGGCACGCGAACTCGGCTTGCAGTACGCCAGCCTCAACCTCGTCGCCAACCGGGCTGCCGGATGCGGCGATCAGGCGGAGATCACCATGGACGAGGTGTTCGGCAATCTGGAAGCGGTGAGTGCGCAGGTGCCGAAGGTGTTGGAAGCCCTGCTGCGGGAACCGGGCTGAGTATCGACCGCAGCGCGCCGCTGTGCGTCCCCGGTTCGCTTCCGCCACAATGCTGCCATGCCCGAGATTCGATCCATCACGATGCCCATCCTTCCGGACTGGTTTGCCACCGCCGCGGGACACGCCTTGCTGCGCAGCGAGGCGCGGTTGATCCAGGCCGCGACGCAGCGTTCGCGCGGGGCAAGAGCCCTGCTGCTGGTGGGCAGCGCAGCGCAGGGCTTTGCCTTGCCGCTGGATGTGTCGCATACCGTCCATCTGCACCGGATGCGGAGCGCGCTGGACGGCGCCTTGCGCGGCGATCTGCATTGCCGCGTCGACGCGCTGCCTTTCGCGCGTGAGAGTTTCAGCCTGATCGTGATCTGGCATGTCGAATCGCTGCTGCACACCGCGTTGCTGGCGCAATTGGCGGAGCTGCTGCAGCCGGAGGGGGAATTGTTGGTACTGGGCCTCAACCGTCTGAGCCTTTGGCGCTGGCATTGGCAGCGCTATCGACCGGCTACCGCGCCAACCCGTGCGACGACGCGGGCGCTGCGCGACGCAGGGTTCGATGTGCATCATCTCAGCGGTGCTGGCCCGCGCTGGCCGCGCGCCCGCTCTGCGTCGGTATCCAGCAGCGATCAATTGCTGCGTTCACCCTGGCTGTGTGCCAGCCAGTTGTGGCTGGCGCGACTGCGCCGGCCGGGAGTGACCCTGCGTCCGCTGCTGCGGCGGCGCGCTGTGGCGGCAAACGTGTCACTGGCGCGGGTTGGCGTGGATCGCGTCACGGATTGTCGCGATGCGGCGGATGATCAGGCCGCATGAAACAGGTGGAAATCCATACCGACGGTGCCTGCTCGGGCAACCCCGGTCCAGGTGGTTGGGGCGTGTTGCTGCGTTTTGGTGCGCACGAGCGCGAACTGGCGGGTGGTGAGCTGGAAACCACCAACAACCGGATGGAACTGATGGCAGCCATCGAGGGCCTGCAGGCACTCAAGGAGCCGTGTGTGGTGGACCTGTTCACCGACTCGCAGTACGTGCAGAAGGGCATCACCGAATGGCTTGCCGGCTGGCAGCGGCGCGGCTGGAAGACCGCAGACAACAAGCCGGTGAAGAATGCCGACCTGTGGCAGAAACTGGATGCCGCGCGTCAGCGTCACCGCGTGCAGTGGCATTGGGTGAAAGGGCATGCGGGGCATGTCGACAACGAGCGGGTCGATGCGCTGGCTCGACTGGCGGTTGAGCAGATCAAGGAGGGTGCGCGTGCGTCAGGTGGTGTTTGATACCGAAACCACCGGCATGCCGGTGGAGCTGGGACATCGGGTGATCGAGATCGGCTGTGTCGAACTGGTCGGTCGACGTCTCACCGGGCGGCATTTCCACTATTACCTCAATCCGGATCGCGAGAGTGATCCGGGGGCCTTGGCGGTGCACGGACTGACGTCCGAGTTTCTCGCCGACAAGCCGCGATTCGCCAGCATTGCCCAGGACTTCGTGGAGTTCATTCGCGATGCCGAGTTGATCGCGCATAACGCCCGGTTCGACGTCGGCTTTATGGATGCGGAGCTGGCACGGGTTGGCGGCGATTTGCCGCGGATCAGGGACATTGCGCGGGTGACCGACACCTTGACCCTGGCGCGCGAACAGTTTCCTGGTCAGCGCAACAGCCTTGACGCGCTTTGCAAGCGGCTCGGTGTCGACAACACCGCGCGCACCCTGCATGGCGCGCTGCTCGACGCCGAGTTGCTGGCCGACGTGTATCTGGCCCTGACGGCCGGTCAAAGCGATCTGGGTTTGAGTCTGCGCGGTGATGAAACGAGATCGCATGACGGTCTGCCTTTTGATGCGCAGCACTTGCCGCCGGTGCCCCGTATTCAGGTCGATCCGAGTGAATTGGCCGCGCATCAGACGGCGCTTGAGTTGCTGCAGAAGAAATCCGGCGGGAAGTGCCTGTGGCTGAACGACGCCCACTGAGTTCGCTGCCCACGCGCGCGATGCCCGAGGCGGATCGGATACCGGGTTTCCGTCTGATCCGCGAATTGGGTGAAGGTGGTGGTTCGCGGGTCTATCTGGTCGAGCACGGACTTCGGCAACGCCCTGTGGTTCTCAAGTTGCTGCGGCCTGAAATCGCTGAAGACGTCGCCATGGCAGCGCGACTGCGCGATGCGCTGCAAGCACTTCGCGGCGTGCGGCATCCGCATCTCGAAGCGTTGCTGGAGGTGTCGGAATCGGGCGAGCGCCTGTGGTGGGTCAGCGAATATCTGCCGGGGGGCGATCTGCGAGAACGCTTGCGCAAGGCACCCCGCGGGCTGCCGGTCGACGATGCG
>Ga0209066_10004061_pt1 | contig 16187 bp, 11 predicted proteins | sample All_14_2_FD_187198 | JGI IMG/M metagenome (GOLD analysis project Ga0209066, IMG submission 187198) | Freshwater microbial communities in response to fracking from Pennsylvania, USA - Allegheny Zone_MetaG_DW_15 (SPAdes) (version 2) ...
GATAAGTTCTCATCATCGGAGATAAAAGGTGATACAGTTATTTACGAAGTAGTAAGGGTTAAAAAATCTGCTCCAGTTTTTCTTAGAGAACACATTGGTCGACTCCATAACTCAATAAATCTTGCTAAACTAAAACAGTTAGATTACGATGAGTTAAATAGATCAATAGTTGAGTTGTTAATGAAAAATCCTGTAGATGAGAAGAATATAAAGATTGTGGTAAACTACACATCTCGGAATGATTTCCCTCAGTATATAATCTTTTTTATACCGTCGAAGTACCCTTCTTCTGTAGAGAGAGAAAAAGGTGTTTGTGTTCAAACTATTAACGCCACTCGTTTAAACCCCGAAATAAAGGCAGAAAACAAGTCGTTGCGGAGTTATGCCGATACAATAATTCATAATAGTGGATGCTATGAAGTTTTAATGATTAACGAGCAGGGTCTAATTACAGAGGGTAGCCGTTCGAATGTTTTTTTCGTGATGAATGGAAAACTATTTACAGCTCCCTCAGCCGATGTTTTGGGCGGAATAACCCGCGAAAAGGTGATTCATTTATCGAACAAACTTGGAATAGAGGTTGTTTTCAACAGCCTTAAATCCAACGAACTAAAGAATATTGAAGGTGCATTTTTAACAGGAACATCGCCAGGTGTATTGCCTATAGCCAAAATTGATGATATTGAGTTAAGCGTTAATGTTGATCTGATCAATCAAATTAACTATGAATACGAAAAGCTGGTTAATGCAGAAATGGCTAATTGGAGGAGTATCAATCATTAATTTTTACTTTCTAAAACGATTCTAGATGAGAGTATCCGTAGTTCAGTCAAGTCTTGAGTGGGAGAACAAAGATTTGAATTTTCATAAATTTGAGGCTAGTATAAGCAAAATTGCAAAGGATTCAGATCTTATCCTTTTACCGGAAATGTTCACAACAGGTTTTAGTATGCAGCCTCAGTTGTTGGCCGAGTCGCATCCCGGAAAAACGGTAGATTGGATTCGCAAAATGGCAACAAGCCATAATGTTGCAATTACAGGAAGTTACATAGCGTCCGAGGATGGAAAATATTTCAATAGGATGTTATTTGCATTTCCCAATGGCGATATTAGTTATTACGATAAACGACATCTTTTTAGGATGGCTGGGGAGCATAAGCATTACTCTTCTGGGAGTAAAAGAATAATTGTAAACTACATGGGTTGGCGAATTTTACTATTGGTTTGCTACGATTTGCGATTCCCGGTATGGAGTCGAAATAAATCCGATTACGATTTAATATTGCTGGTGGCAAATTTCCCTGAGCGAAGAAGACTTGCTTGGAACTCATTGTTGGTTGCCAGGGCAATAGAGAATCAGTGCTACGTGGCAGCATGCAATAGAGTTGGGGCCGATGGTAATGGCGTCCCTCACATTGGCGATTCTCAGATTATTGATCCTACGGGACAAATACTCTCCATGGCATCGCCGAATAAGGAGGATATAATTTCCTCAACATTATCTATGGATGAGCTTAATACTTACCGGGAAAGTTTTCCTGTATACTTGGATGCCGATAGTTTTACTATTGATTAAAAATTATTAGTTATCGAATCGCGGATTAACAACATTGTTGAATTTGGATCCGAATGTGAATGATAGTCCCAAATTTCCCCAGTAGGAATAGTTTGTTTTTATTAATCGCTGACGTAAGAGAAGTTCTTCCTGTGAAATATCTTCCTTTGGAAGCGATATTTGATTTCGGATCATTGAGTAACCGCTATAAATATAGAACGATAATCCCTTTACAATTCGAATTTCAGCTCGAAGGAAGGAGTTTAATGATAGCAATGAGAAGTCGTGCAAGTACTGATTTCCTTCTACCGATAAATAAAGGCTTCCCCATTTTTTTACAAAACCCATTGAGAGTGATAAGTGTTGAGAGTATAGGAACTCTTTAGTTTTGCCAAATATCGTTGTATCATAATAATCATAAAGATTTGGGCCGATTTTGTACGAAATACATATTTGCTTTTCAAATGATTTGTCGTACGGGTAAATATTGTACTCTATAGCGGGTTTAATATTCAGGGAAATGTTGTAATTGTTGAACGTTGAGTTCCCTCCCGATGCAAATATTCCAGCCGACCAATGATTGTTGATGGATAATACATAAAGTAGAGAGTTGCTTATTGATCGATTTACCGAACGGTATTCATAATCTTCCGACGAAAAATTGCTCTCCGAATAGTTGTGGCTTAAATTATAGCTAAATTTCCACTTCTCCAGAGTTTTCGATACTCTAATTCTAGAGTTTACATTAAACGAGGTGTAGGATTTTTCACCATCGAACCAGCCACTGGAACTAATAGAGTTAACCCAGCCTTTCCAGTTATCGATTGCCTGATTATTGTTATCATTACTTGGTATATCAAGGCTATAGTTAATTTTATCGTATAAATCTGTTTTTATGAGATAGGCTAGTAATCCTTGTCTCATTTTTCGGATATAAGCATCGCGTATTTCATTCTCTGTAGCATCGTTAGTTGTTTCGAATATTAGGGTGTCTTTAATTTCGCTAAAACTTTTTTGACCTTCAAAAATCAATCTGTATTTAGTTCCTCCATTACCTGTTGTTTCACTAATTCCCAGAATTACAACGTTAGCATCGTTTAGGTCCAAGGCGTGATTAATGTTTTTTATCTCGTTACGGATGTAGCTGTTATCGCAGAACTGACATTTTACAAAAAGGTTTAGTTGAACTGAATCTCTTTTTTGAGAGTAAAGATTAATGCAAATTATCAGCAAAAAAGTAACGCAAGGTAATTTTCTCATTTTTTCAAGTTTGTTATACTATAACGAATATAACCAAAAATATTGTTTAACTATATAGATTTGTTGTATAACTTAAATTTTGAAATAATTGGAGATAGAGTATCATTTAAGAATGCTTGACTTTAGCAATTGAAAGCATTAAATTTAGAAATATTCAAAATTCATCAAAATGGATAATACAATTAAGACTAAGCCTGTAATAGCTATACTAACTGGCGGTGGCGATGTTCCGGGTTTGAATCCCGCAATTAGGGCAATAACAATTAGAGCTCTGCGCGAAGGTTTTAGTGTTATAGGTCTTCGGCGTGGTTGGGCTGGTTTAATTGAGATAGTTCGGGAGAAAGATGCCGATAATAGCAACTGTTTTGAGGTACTAACTGAGGAGCGGGTTAATAAAGCATTTAGGACTGGAGGTACATTTTTACATACTTCAAGAACTAATCCGGCTAAGGTTGCCAAGGATGCTGTTCCGGAGCACCTGAAATCTAAGTATAGCAAAGCTATTAATGATTTAACTCCAGAGGTAATTAAAAACCTTGCTTTTCTAGGAATAGATTATTTGATACCAATTGGTGGTGACGACACTTTAAGCTATGGTGTTCGTTTATACCAGGAAGGCTTTAAGGTAATTGCTATTCCCAAAACTATGGATAACGATGTGCCAGGAACCGATTACTGTATTGGATTTAGTACTTGCGTAACTCGTACAATTGCACTTACCGATATGCTTAGAACATCAGCAGGTTCGCATGAGCGTATTTTGGTGATGGAGGTTTTTGGTCGTTATGCTGGTTTTACCGCTATGCTTCCAACTATGGCTGGCGTGGCAAATAGGTGTGTAATTCCTGAGTTTAAGTTTAATCTCGATCGCTTAACCGAATTATTAATTGACGATAGAAACCACAATCCAAGCAAATATTCAACAGTATTAGTTTCCGAGGGAGCTACATTTGAAGGAATGGAGCAAATGTCGGTACAAGGAACTGAGCGCGATGCCTTTGGTCATGCAAAGCTGGGAGGGATTGGCGATATTGTATCAAAACAGATTAAAGAGATATCGGCTAAATACAATAAAGGAAAAACCGTAAACATTATTAGCCAGAACTTAGGCTATTTGGTTAGGGGAGGGGAGCCCGATGCTATTGATTCCATTGTGCCAATGGCTTTTGGAAATCTTGCATTAGATCTAATTCTAAAGGGAATTCACGGACGCTTAGTCGTTCTAAAAAATGGCCGTTACGACAATATGCCTATTGATGTGGTTGTGAGCCAGAAGAAAATTGTGAATGTAGCTCGATATTACAATACAGAACGTTTACGGCCTTTTTACAAGAGTTTCGAGATGCAACCATTGTTTATTATGACCAGTGAATAGTTGCCAATGTTCGTTTACTCGTTTCTGGATTGGTTCTTCATTATTTTCCACCTCTTGGTTGTTTTGTTCAATCTTTTTGGTTGGATTTGGAAAGCAACTAGGCTATGGAACTTATATTTGCTAATCCTTACAGGCATTTTCTGGTTTGGCTTTGGGGTTTTTTATGGCTGGGGATATTGCCCTTTAACTGATTGGCATTTTACAGTTCTTGAAAAACTTGGAAACAATACTAGTGAAACGTCCTATATAGGTTACTTGATAAATCGATTCCTGAAAATCTCAGTAAAGGCATCGTTGGTTGATAGTGTAACTTTAATTTCCTATTTGTGTGCATTAGTAGTTTCAATTTACCTCAATGTAATTGTAAAAAGGAAAAGAGAAGCATAACTTCTCTTTTCTCAGTATATAATGATACAGTTTTTTTAGGCTTTAAAATAGGCAACCATTTCTTTAAGTTGCTGAGCCTGACTAAGTAGTTCCTCTGCGCTTGACGCAATTTCCTCGGCCAACGATGCGTTGTGTTGGGTAAGTTGATTTAGTTGCTGAATTGCATTGTTAACCTGATCGGCACCTCCGTTTTGTTCAATACTAGCAGCGGAAATTTCCTGAACTAACTGAGCTGTTTTTTCAATCTGAGGAACAATGGCCTGTAATTCTTTGCCCGCAGTTTCGGCTGTAGAAACACTGTATGCAGAAAACTTACTTATTTCGTCGGCAGCAATCTTGCTTCGTTCAGCTAATTTTCGGACTTCTGCAGCAACTACAGCAAATCCTTTACCGTGCTCTCCTGCTCTAGCTGCTTCAACGGCAGCATTCAGTGCAAGAATGTTGGTTTGGAATGCGATATCGGTAATAACACCAATTTTTTGGGCTATTTGCATCATGGAGTTAATGGCAACATCAACGGACTCTTTCCCTTTTTTACCACCAATAGATGCGAGATTCGATATTTTTTCGGTTTCTTTTGCATTATCGGTGTTCTGCTGAATACTAGAAACCATTTCTTCCATGGAACTGCTAACCTCTTCAACCGACGATGCTTGCTCATTAGTTCGCTCTGAAAGTTGCTGGCTACCTTGGCTCATTTGGCTTGCCGCAGCGGAGAAACTTTCGGCTGCTTCGCGGATCGATGTTATTATATGCTTTAATTTCTCGGCCATATCGTGAACCGAAGTGTAAACCAAGCCGATCTCATCGTTTCTTATATCATCTTTACGCCGAATATTTAATTCTCCATTGGCAATTTGTGTTGTAACATCAACCAATGAGTAAATTGGCTTAATGGTTTGGCGAAGAACGTAAATCAGAATTCCTATGCTCAGCGAGAATAGTATTGCGCCAAGGATAATTTGATACCACATTTGGCTAACAGCTTTCTGGGTAATAATTTCCATAGGAATTGACATTCGCACCTGCCAAGGCAATTTGCTCTTTCCAACATAGATGGGTACGAACACACTTAGTAGATTGTCCGTTTCAAGAACAACCTCTTTGCCTTCTTTTAGTTCTTTTATTTGGTTGTTAAAGGTTGAAGCGTTGTCTTCTTTTATACTTTTACCTATTAGATCGGCATTAGCAGAATTTGCTGAGTAAACACCTTCGTAACTTACAATAGCAATTTTAGCCTTTCCTTCGTAAAATTTTGAATTCGATACTAAATCTTGCAAAAAATCGATTGAATAGTCAATTCCAGTAACTCCCATAAATTGAGAATTGCCAATAATTGGGGCCATAAAAGAAACCATAAAAACCATTTTGCCCTGAATTGGATAATGAATAGGTTCGGTTACAAAATCAGACAGATACTCTTTTGGTTTCCAGTACCATGGTGCTGCTTCTGGTTTGTCGTAATCAATCAATGCTTCAACCACATAGCCTCCACCTTCGCTTTTGGTAAGATATGAAACAAACCTTCCAGTATTGTCGTGCCCAACAGTGTTTGCGTATCTGGAATCTTTACCATCGAAAGCGTTGGGCTCGAAACAGATTGTAAAACCAAGGTTATCGGCATTGCTTAAAAGAACTCTTGCTCCCATCATTTGAGCCTGTTCACGACTAATTGCTTGGTCTCGTTTACCTGCAACGTAGCTTAGCGCATCGGCCATTGCACTAGCCGAGAGCATTGCTTTATCCATCCTTGACTTTACTTCGCTAGCATAGTTTTTTGAGATTTCAACAGCTTCCTCCTTAGCCGTACTTATAGCATTTCTCATAGCGCTAATTGTGCTAAATAGTACAAGCACTGCCACCGTGAGGAACACTCCAACTCCAACTAACAGTGTTAATCGGAGTTGAATAGAAAAGAATTTTCCCTTCATATAGTCTGTTTTATAGTGTTATACCAACTACAAAAAATACATCTTCCTTGGCAGGGTTTACAACAAATGTTGCACTTACAGGAAGTTTAAATTTGTCTGAAAATTCAATCTCCTTGGTTGTTTTAAAACCAACGTTTACAATGTTTGGATCGGTATGATACAATCCTTCATTTAGTGTTCCACCTAAAAATAAATCAAAGTTATAATTACCAATTTTTACAGGATAGCCCAGTTCTAAGTATGTAGAATAATTCTGATCTAAGTTTGCATCGCGGTCATTACCATAAAAGAACACTGCAGCAGTTATACTTAATGGGAATTTCTCCGTGCCAGCCCAGGCAATTGTGCCTTCAAGCATATGTCCTGTAGTTTTTCTTTTCCAGTGGAAATAGTCAACAGCGGCTAAATCGGTTTCGTCTTCGTTGTAATAATCATATATGGTAAAGGAAAAACTCCCTTTGGTGTATGAGGCAAATAAGTCAACCTCCGCATAATTTTGAGAAACACCATACGATGCCCAGCTTCCAAATGAAAAATCTCCAGCAGTTAACGAAATTGTAGGTTGAATATTGGGGTTTCCATTAAATAGCAATCCCCTCCATAAGTACCTGCTTACAAAATCTACACTGTAGTCAACACTTACCTTGCTATTTGTGTTTTCTTCCTGGGCTATAGCGAGGTTTATGCCTAAAAAGAGCGAAATTAATCCGCTCAATAGAGTTTTTTTCATCATAGTTGTACGGTTTTTAGATTATGCCGTCAATTTATGGTAAAATTCAAAACAGACTGCGCGACTATGATGTTTTTTTAGTGCTTATAACGATGATTTATATCATCTCAATTAGGCTTGATTTTTTCGGTAAGGGCACTAGTTAAGGAATGGAGAAGTTTTATATCCTCTGTATCGAGTTCTGTAATTCGTTCAATAAGCCTTCCATTAATCAGTTTGTCGGGTCCTAACTCAACTGCATTCAAAATTGTTTGAACCTTAGTGATTAAGGCTTTTAGGCTATCGGGGTTCTGATTCTTTGTTTGTTTTTCTGGACTTTCAATATTCAGGAATGAAAGTGTGTACGCATAAATCATTACCGATTGTGCTAGGTTTAGTGAAGGGTACTGAGTTTTCAAAGGAATGTTAGAAACTCTATGACATAGGGCTATCTCCTCGTTGGTTAGGCCCGATTCCTCACGGCCAAATACAATGGCTATACTGCTTATTGTGGCACCTTTTTTCTCAATGAAATCGGTTAACTCGTTGCATGGAATAATATCGAGTTTAACCCAGCGCTGCTTTGCCGATGTGGCAAAAACAAAATCTACATCCTTAATTGCCTCCTCGAAGGATTGATAAACCTTGGCATTTTCAAGAATATCGTTCGATGCGTGGGCAAGCATTCGGGCTTTCATATCCAAATGGTCGCAGGGATTAACAAGGCGTAAGTCGCCAAAACCCATTGTTTTTATTGCACGAGCAGCGGCTCCAACATTCTCAGGAACTGCAGGTTCAACCAGTATAAAGCTAACTTTCATCTATTGCGGTGGTGTTAAGAGAGTTTCGATATTTTCGTTTTGCAAAATTATCAATCCTAAGCGTTCATTCGATTTTCCTTCACGAATTTTATAGCTAAATGCTGGTCTTCCGTTTTCAACTGAGGAATCGAAATACCTAAAAAATACGTTGGGAGTTCCATCAATCTCTTTTGATATTTCCGTGATATGCGACGCAAGTATAAACATGCTCGACTTCCATTGTAATAGTCCATTAATTACAAGCATTGAGCCATCAAAAGCATCCTTTATATTGGTTCCCTTAAATAGCTCATCAAAAATCATAAATACTTTTTTCTCCTTTTGAAGAGTTTCTGCTGCTTTTCGAACACGCATAACCTCGCTGTAGAAGTAACTATAGCCAATACTAAGGTTATCGGTAGTGTTAAGGCTGCTGAACAGTGCGTTAAATGGCGATATTCTCATTGACTTTGCAGGAACTGCCATTCCTAGTTGTGCCATGTAAATTGCAATTCCACACGATTTTAGGAATGTTGTTTTCCCTGCCATATTTGGACCTGTGAGGAATAGGAATTGCTTACCGGCATCGTACTTAATGCTATTGGCAATAGGATTCTTTATGAATAGGTGGAATAAATCTTCAATTTCGAGAACAGAATCTTCAGAGTCAACTATCTCTGGAAAATTCAAATTGTATTGTTTAATAGATTCAGCCATCGATGTGTAGGCTTCAAAACTATATGCAATTTCAAGCAGGGTAAGTATTTTAAGTTTATGCGTGGAGCGAAACCATTGGTCAATCGTTATTAAATCAACAAAATCCAACGATTTAATATCCTTAATCTCGCAGGCGGTTCTTATGTCTTTTTCATTAAAAATTTCGTTTGCTGTGCTATATGCATCCTTTAGTAATTTGGGGAGTTTGCTGGAATCAAAACCATCAAAATACTTTTTCATAATTTGCACAAAGTGCAATGTGTTCTTAGAGCCTTTTAGTGCGGTTCCTTTAAAATCCTTGTACTTTATCCTATAAATTAAACCCTCAAAGAATCGTGAAATTGGGTTGGAGCTAATTAAAACCTCACTTTTTGAGAAGTAGTAAACCTCTATGCTATCCATCAACTCTTTGGAGAATGGGACTGTAAATTTTGCAGGTTCAGCAATTATTGCCTTAAGGGCATCCTGCATATTTCTTATATCATCAGCATTGGTGTAAGGATTTTGAAACTGATTTTTGAGGAAATCCCGTCCACCCGATGTAATTGTTTTGTCAATTAAATCGAAGATGTTAAAGCCCAACTTATCGTCGCGGAAAATTTCCAGTTCCGTTAAGGTTTGTCTGTCGGTGTAAAGTTTCTTTTGCATAGTTTTTTGATATCTATTTTGGTAAATATATGCCTAATTTCCGAAAAAAAACGGCTGCCAATTATTGGCAACCGTTACTTTATGTTAAGAGGAAAATAATTTACTTGGACAATGTTTCGATTGATTTCCCCGATGCCTCAAGGATTGGCTTAACCGATAGAGGTTCGCCAACGCCGTTCTTTAACCACAATTGTGGAACAAGACGTCCTTGTGCAAAAATTCTATCAACCTCGTTGGCAAACGATTTTCCAACGAATTGTTTCTCCAGTTGGAAATCGATTAGGTGACCAATTGGGTATGCCGATAGGTAAAGAGGGTTATCAATCATATGTGAGTAAATGGCTAGGATTGGTTCATCCTTCGATCCGAATACATCGGCATAGTACTTATTCCAAATATCCTTTGCAATTGTAAGAGTAGCCTCTTTTACTTGCTCTGCAGTGGCATTAGGGTTGTTGTATAACCATTTCCAAAGGTTGATATCAACCAATGAAACGCCCATAATTTCGTAGCACGACCAAAGGTTATCAAGAGTTTCTAATGCTTCCTTATCGGGGTTGGTTTCCTTGAATCCAAGAACGCTCAAGTCACGTTTTTGGAATACAAAAGCCAACGCTTCAGTGAAGGCAGTGTTTGGAACACCGTGCATAATGTAGTTATCCACATCATGTAAAGTGATTGTTTGTTCTACGTTATGGCCAAACTCGTGCATTGCAATGTTGAATCCTTTGTAGTTCATTCCGTTAGCTGGAACTCTAGTGCGAAGCAATGCGTTATCCTTACGCATTTCGCCACCCCAAGCGTGACCAGCACCTCTTGATGATTCTACCTTAACTCTGTCGCCAATAAATTTGGCCTTTTCCTTGCTCCAACCCAACGATGTTAGGATGTTTGGAAGTTCTTTCTCAAAAGCCTCGGCACTTGCGAAGCGTTTATTGGTAATTGCTTCAAGTTTTTCGGCAGGAATTCCGCTGCGTGCTTTAAATCCATCGTACCAAATATCGAATGGGCGCAAATCGCGACCTAATCGTTGGCTAATTAATTTACCTAGGTCTCTAACCTCTTTTGATGATACAAGCTCTGTGAAAAGTTGCTCAACCTCATCTACAGGTAATTCGAATTCACCTTCAAATTTACGCTGGATGTATGTTGGCATACTTGGAGTGTAAGCGTCGATAGCGGTTAACGCCTTGAACTGGTTTAAAACGTGCTGATAGCGAGTGTTTGGTTCCGATTCAAAAGTTATCTCCGTACCATCCTGTGCGAGTGTATTCTTGTAAGGATTCCAGTTGTATTTGTTGCTATTGATAACATCCTTAGGAATGCTTTGGTCGATAATGCGTTTCATTACTTGGTAAATCATCTCCTGACGAACTAGTCCACTTTCTTTATCGGCATACTGCGACTTTAACTCATCGCGTAAACCCCAGTGAGTGATAAGTTTTAAATCCTTATCGGCGAAAAGTGTTTCGTTATTATCGTTTACCAAATATCCAAGGTAAATATTGTATTCGCTAATGTAAGTGTCGGCATTAGTGTTTACTGTGGAGTAGTTTTGGATTAGGTTTGCAGGAACTCGGCTGGTAAACATATCGCCCATGCGTGCGTAAGCCCAATCTTTGCGGCTCCATTTTTCGCCTAGTTCGCTCTTTTCCTTCAAAGTATAATTAGGGAAGTTAAGCGCTGTGATAAATGCAATTTTGTTGGAGTAAAGGTCTTCGGACATATGTGCAGCAGCATTGTAAGAACCAAAAAGCTCATCGATTGGAGTAACTGGACCCCAATCTAAATGAAGAGGACGCATTAGTTCTTTGCTTAGCAGGATAAAATACCCGTTAAGCATCTCGTAACCATAAGATAGTTTGCTGAAAAGTTGGTCGAGTGCGGCTTCTTCGGCTACAAACTGAGCGTTACAGAACTCTTCGAAATCGGCCTGTGTTCCATCGGAATTTCTCCAGAGTAGGGCAACTTGGCTTACGCCACGCTCAATGCGGAACTTTTGGGAATCGCCATAGTTTCCAATTAACTCATTGGTTACTTTGGTTATGGATTCCTTTGTAATGGGAGAAACGTCCGCTTTTTTGTCTCCATTTTCACTTGGCTTGCAGTTAGTCATAGTTAGCAAAATGGGTAGTGATAGCAATAAAAATAGTTTTCTCATATTAAAATGGTTTTGGTTTTAACTCTTGAGGTTAAGTCGCAAAAATGCAAAGTAAATGTTTGATTTCAAAGTGAATTTTTGGTTTAATTTTGAATCAGTCAATGGACCATAGTCAATAGACAATTGTAAATTTTCGCCATGGTCTATTAACTATGGACTGTGGACAATGGACTGTTGACTAAAAGCATTATTTTTGAAAAAATCGAATGAACTATGGATTGTAAGAAGGAATCGAATTCAAAGTTTTGCAACTGCACATACCCTTGCGGAAAGCACGGTGTTTGTTGTGATTGTTTGGCCTATCATCGTCGTAATGGTGAATTGCCGGCCTGTTATTTTCCAAAAGATATTGAGTGTGGATACGATAGGTCAATTGATAATTTTATAAGGATTGTGAAGGAGCGGGGGAGTGGTTATTTGAAGTAATTTGATTTTGTTGTCAACCTGAATTTGTTTCAGGTTTTGTCTTTTATTGCATTTGAATTAGGCAAATAATTGATAATCTGCGAATAGATACAAACCCAGAGGGTTTGAATGTTTATAGCAATGAGCATATTAAGAAATTCGACTCCAGCTGGAGTCGAATAATTTTTATTCACAATGAATATCTATAAACATTTGATGCCGCTGGCATCATTTAATATCAGCAAAATGCCTATTTCAATATTTTAATATTTCCCTCGCTCTCGCTTGGAATGACAAAGAACACTGTTGCATGTCATGCTGAGCCCTGATAAATCGGGATAAACTTTGTCGAAGCATCATTAGAGATAACGAATCCGTTTTGCATAGAAGATTTTAATAGCAAAGAACCCGACTTAAGTCGGGTTCTTATTTTACTACCAAATTTTTGCTCGTTTTTCTGGAGCAATGTAAAGTGGTTCATTTGGACTTATTTCAAATGCTTCGTAGAATTCAGGGATGTTAAATAACGCTCCGTTAACACGGAATTTACCCGGAGAGTGAACATCCTCTTTTACTCTGCGCATTAACTCTTTATCGCGGATAATTTGGCGCCATACGTTAGCATACGATAGGAAGAAACGTTGGTTTGCTGTATAACCATCGATGTTTTTTGGTGCTTCTTTGCCATTCAACGATTTCTGGAATGCAAGGTACGATATTGTTAATCCACCATAATCAGCAATGTTCTCGCCAAGTGTTAGGTTTCCATCAAGGTGCAGTGAATCAATTGCCACAAAATTATTGTACTGCTCAACCAAAGGTTGTGTTAGCTGGTTGAATTTCTCAGAATCCTCCTTGGTCCACCAATCGGTAAGGGTACCATTCTTATCGAAGTTACGACCTTGGTCGTCGAAACCGTGGGTCATTTCGTGGCCAATAACCACACCGATCGCTCCGTAATTAACAGCATCGTCAGCGTTCAAATTGAAGAATGGAGGTTGAAGTATACCTGCAGGGAATGCAATTTCATTCATCAATGGGTTGTAGTAAGCGTTAACGGTTTGAGGTGTCATTCCCCACTCGGTTCTATCAACTGGCTTACCAATTTTATTCATATTTTCTCTAAAGCTAAACTCCGATGCGCGCTTAATATTCTCAGCATAGTTGTCGCGGGTAATATCAAGGTTTGAGTAATCCTTCCATTTGTCAGGATATCCAACCTTAACAACCATTGTTTCTAGTTTTTCTAGTGCTTTTGCTTTTGTAGAATCGCCCATCCAGGTTAGGTTTGTAATTCTATCCTTGAATGCAAGTTTTAGGTTTCCAATTAAAGCAATCATTTTCTCCTTAGCAGCAGGAGGAAAGTTTTCCTCGACAAATATTTGTCCTACAATTTCGCCAATTGCAAAATTTGCTGTGTTAGATACTCTTTGCCAACGAGGAATGTTAACCTCTTTGCCAGAAAGTTTGCGGCTATAGAACTCGAAGTTTTGATTTTCGAAAGCGCTCGATAGGTACGATGAGTATTGGTTTACAACATTCCAGGTAAGGTAATTCTTCCACTCATCGAGCGATACCTCTTTTTGCATTTTGCTGATTTCGGTATAGAACTTAGGGTTATCAATTACGAAATCGGCTGGAACTTCAATTCCGATTCCAGCAAAGTAGTTTTTCCAGTCGAAGTTTGGCGCAAGTTTTTGCATCTCCTCCATTGTAACCTTATTGTAGGTTAAGTATGGATTACGCTGTTCAAGACGAGTAAAGGTTACTTTAGCAAGACGTGTTTCAAACTTCATAATTTGATCAGCAACTTGGGCTGCTTGCTCTGGAGTGTACTCCAAAAGAGTAAACATTGCTTTTAGATGCTCAACGTAATCTTTTCTTATTTCAGCTGAGCGTGGGTCCTCGTTTAAATAGTAATCCCTATCAGGTAATCCTAGTCCACCTCCGTATAGGTTTACAACAATAACCTCGGTGTTTTTTTGATCTTGTCCTGCATAAGGGATAAAAAGTGGAGTTACGTATTGTTGGTGTAATGCAATAATTTCTTTTTGTAGATCTTCTGTGGATTTGATATCGGCAATTCTTTTTAGCTCGCCTTTAATTGGTTCGTATCCTTGCTTCTCAATATTGATGGTGTCCATTCCCGATGCAAAAAAATCGCCAACCTTTTGCCAACTGCTACCTTTTGGGGCATCGGTCTTTTGGTATGCTTTTTCAAAGATTTGTTTTACAAGTAAGTCATTCTCCTCTCTAAGGATATCAAATGCACCATAACGTGCCTTATCATCGGGCATTTTTGCATTTTTAATCCAACCACCATTAGCGTAAGCGTTAAAATCATCGCCAGGTTTTACGGTTAAATCCATATTCGATGTGTCGAAAGCAGGTTTGCCCTTATCCTGCTTAGCGCAATTTGTAAAAGCAATTGCCGATGCAACGCAACAGGCCAATAAATAAGTTTTTTTCATATATATTGATTAAAAGTTAGTTGTGGTTATAGATAGTTGTTTGCTCTAATGGTTTAATAAAAAAAGCTGCCCTAGGGCAGCTTTTAGTGTTTGTTAACAAACTATTCGAATTGTTTGAAAGCTTCTTTAATTCTACCAATTGCTTCGCGTAATTCAGCCTCAGTAATAACAAGTGGAGGAGCAAAGCGGATAATGTTGCCGTGAGTTGGTTTAGCAAGAACCCCTTTCTCGGCCATTGCCATACAAACATCCCAAGCAGTTTTGCCAGGTTTGTTGCGGATAACAACTGCATTTAAAAGACCTTTACCACGAACAAGTTCAATCATTTCGCTCTTGATGCTATTCATCTCATCGCGGAAAATTTTACCCATTTTCTCAGCGTTTTCAGCTAGTTTCTCGTCTTTAATAACGTTAAGCGCTGCAATAGCAACCTTACATGCAAGTGGGTTGCCACCGAATGTAGAACCGTGCTCACCTGGTTTAATGGTTAGCATAATCTCATCATCGGCAAGAACACACGATACTGGCATAACACCACCAGAAACCGCTTTACCAAGGATAAGAATATCAGGACGAACACCTTCGTGGTCGCAAGCTAACATTTTACCTGTACGTGCAATACCTGTTTGAACCTCGTCGGCAATGAAAAGCACGTTGTTTTTCTTACATAAATCGTAAGCTTTCTTTAGGAATCCCTCGTCTGGAACAAATACACCAGCCTCGCCTTGAATTGGCTCAAGAAGGAAACCTGCCACGTTTGGATCTTTAAGTTCTTTCTCTAAAGCCTCGATATTGTTGTAAGGAATTTTTACGAAACCAGGAGTGAAAGGTCCAAATCCACCGTAAGAATCTGGATCGGTCGACATAGAAACAATTGTAATTGTACGGCCGTGGAAGTTATCCTCGCAAACAATAATTTTTGCTTGGTCTTCCTTAATACCTTTTACTTTGTAAGCCCATTTACGGCAAAGTTTAAGAGCTGTTTCGTCAGCCTCAGCACCAGTGTTCATTGGAAGAACCTTGTCGTAACCAAAATATTTAGTGATAAACTCTTCGTACTCACCAAGAATGTTGTTGTAGAAAGCTCTTGAGGTTAAGGTTAAAATCTCAGCTTGGTCAGTTAAAGCTTTTACAATTTTTGGATGACAGTGACCTTGGTTAACAGCAGAGTAAGCAGAAAGGAAATCGAAATACTCCTTACCTTCAACATCCCATACTCTAACGCCTTTACCTTTTTCCAAAACCACAGGAAGTGGGTGGTAGTTGTGGGCACCGTACTTGTCCTCGCGGGCAATGTAATCTTTTGGACTCATCTTGCTCATAGTTGTAATTTTATTTTATTGATTATTAGGTATATATGATTTTAAGTTTTAATTAAACAATTTATGCAAGGTTAATGCTACTTTAGGAATTTTCAAAATGGGAGTAACTTTCAATCAGTATGTTAAGAAACATAATCTTTTGAAAGGTTTGATTTTGATTGAACTATGAGATGCTTTTCGTTTTTTGATATATGAACAGTAAGGGGGTGATGTTGATTAAGTGTACATTTTGGGTTTGTTGGGATTCTGAATGCTTGGAAACGCTTGACGGCTTTAAATGCTTGGGAGTTAATCATCAGCGGCGTTATCCTCCTTTTAAAAAGTTAGTTAAAGGTAATAAAATCCTACAACTGAATTATCAACCCCAGTGAAAGCCGCTGCTTGTTCACTTTAGTGCTTTTTTATTCAATCTTTTCATTATACGTTCCTGTTATTCCAGTAAATCC
>Ga0209066_10004062_pt1 | contig 16187 bp, 8 predicted proteins | sample All_14_2_FD_187198 | JGI IMG/M metagenome (GOLD analysis project Ga0209066, IMG submission 187198) | Freshwater microbial communities in response to fracking from Pennsylvania, USA - Allegheny Zone_MetaG_DW_15 (SPAdes) (version 2) ...
ATCCAGATCCAGAGGCACGGGCGCAAGGCGGAGTCCTTCGACGTGCAGGGGCTGGCGATCGCTTCGGAAGGGCATACCGGGGCCGAGATCGAGCAGGCGGTCATCGACGCCCTCTACCGGGCGTTCGCCGAGGGCCGGGAGCCCAAGACCGGGGACATGCTGGCGGCGGTGTCCGACACCGTGCCCCTGTCCAAGCTCATGGGCGAGCAGATCCAAGGGCTCAGGAAGTGGGCTCAGGGCCGGTGCCGGATGGCGGCCACCTCGACGGCCACTGAGACCACGGGAAGGCGGATCGCGGCTTAGGCCGGGGCCGGAGGCTGGTGCCGGAAGGTGCCGCCTCCGGCCGGGCTGCTGGGCGTAAGCGGCCCCTTTGGGCTGGAAATTGAGATCCTTGTTTTGGTGATAAGTGAGAAACTGCATCTGAGACAGAGAAGAGAAAGTTCACCACAACCGCAACACATGTTGCTCCGGCGCTGATCCGCTAGCATCTGCGGGAAAGCCAGAAAAGATCTTACCGGCGTCCCATGGAATTCCAAAAATAAGAAAGCTACATGCCAGATCGCGATCCGTGACCGAAGGTCCGATGCCGTTTCAACTCAGAGGCTGGCGGCCATACTGTCATATCTCACGTTTGTGCTGAGAATGGGCGCGCTGAGGGGCGCGGGGCCTGCCCTAGACTGCTGCCACAGTCTGCACGGAAACGGGTGAAAGGAGGTGGATCGCGGCGTAGGTTAGGGCCGGAGGTTGTGCCGAAAAGATGCATTCTCATGCTCTACGCTATAGGCCACGGTTGACGCTTTGGCCCCATTTGATATCCCGTCCCTATGGGCGATCTTAAGAGGTTTCTCTTGGAGACGGTTAAGTCTGATTATGCGGACACAGAAGGAGGTGAATGAAGACTATTCACGAGATAACGTACCAGAAACTCGTGATGGAACTAAGAAAAGCGCGAAAGGGCACCAGACTGACACAGGCAGATGTAGCCACGCTAGTTGGACGAAGTCGCCAGTGGGTTCATAAAATAGAAACGTTCGAGATCAGAATGGACGTCGTCCAGTTGATGCAGTTCTGTCACTTGTACGGCCTGAAGGCTCACGAACTCGTGCGCCGGATGGAGGAGGGGGAGCCCTGAAAAAGGGGGCCTCCTTTTAGCTGCTGAACAACAAGGTCGGTGTCGTACCCACGACAACGCGGACTTGGCCATTGAAAAACCCCATATATTTTGGGGGTCCGGTAGACATGCGGAAGTGCACGCAAAAGCTCTTCGGACGTAATCCAGCGCAGTTCTACTGCAGTTTTGCTTCACATATTCTCCACTTCAGGGAATCACTAACCATTAAATATGCCAATAAAAGAGAGGTATCTCAATAGAGTCGAGGTCAGCGTTTCGAGTGCTTTTTTCAATGGCATTTCCCGTGACAATCCGCATGTCGTGGAACAGTGTCTCCGGTAGACTTCCGGTAGACTGCGGCAGCAAAATGGTGCTTTTTGCTGCATGATAGCCCTCAAAAACGTCAGCGTAAGTACACGTTATATGAGGTATTTACAACTAATTGCAAGATTCTCCATTTTTGCTGTCTTTGACTGAAAATCCGCGTGTCGCCGGTTCGATCCCGGCCCTTGCCACCAATTTTTTGCCCTAAAATATACAGTCCGCAACTTTCCCAACTGAACCGCCTCGCAACATAGCGAAAACCCCGGTTTCATTGGCTTTCAACGTCATTTCCGACAAGTTGAATGATACACCTTCCCCTCTTCTTATCGCAAGCGCATAGCCAGAAATTACCCCTTTCCCGGCTAGAGATTCGGAATTCGTTTCTATGTATAAGAGCGGCAGCATTTACTTGCCCGAGCATTAAGAAGTTAGCCTACTATAGCATTTTCGAGGATTGAAGTTCCGTAAGCCAGACTGACGGAAGTCTTGGCGGTTTGCTGCTTGAAGGTTGACGCTCTTGTCCCGCACCGTCGCCGGGATTGAGACGGATCGTCAGCTTCTCCTCGGAAAAAACAATGACCGCGGCAAACGCCGCAGTCATCGTCACCCATGAACGAACATCATGGTACATGGTTCGACCTTATCTGACCATCACGCACGTGCCGCCCTGGACGTACAGAACACCCTGTCCGGAGAAATACGTGTCGTTCTTGTTGCCCGCCGGCGACGCCGACGAACCCCACGTGCCACCGGCCGACGCCCTCTCGCCGTTCAGACGCAGCCCGCACACCTTGATCTGCACGCCGTCCGCGAGCTCGAGCTTCGCCCCGCTGTCGATCTCGAAGACGCCCGCGCGCTTCGCATCCTTCGCCCACTTCGCGCCGGGGCCGAACGTCAGCTTGCCCGCCGCGACGTGCACGCCGCCCGTGGACGTGCTCGCGCCGGTCATCTGGAACTCGGCCGCGCCATTCTTCACGAGCGCAACCGCGCCTTTGAAGACGATGTTGTTCGTGTTGTTGACGGTCTCGTTGAAGGTCAGCGTCGCCGGCTCGTCGGAATAGATCTCCGCAGTACCGGCCTTCGTCCCCTTGAGCTGGCCGCACTGCTGGTTTAAGCCGCAGAGATTCCAGTAGACGTGGTTGTTGGTCCTGTCGGACCGACCATAAAGCCCCAGCGGACTCGTCGCAGCGATCGCGTTCTCCACCCGCGTTTCAAGAACAGCACCACCACTATTGATCTGGGGAGAGAAAAACACGTCCGTGTGAAAGGAATTGTTAGTGCACTCAAGTGCCAGATTGGCGTAGCCATCCACATACCACTGTATGTTATTGAGCGGCGTGTCGCGGATGATGTACCAGCCGGTGGTTGACGAACTGGGATCAATAAGGCCGCCACCTGCAATGCCGCCCTTGAATACCAGCGTTCCTGAACCAACGGCGAATCGCCGGACTCCATCGCCACCAAAGGTGAATTGTTTTTCCAGAATCGTCGTCGTTCCGGCCTTGCACGTCGTGCCATGGTAATAATCCGAATAGTTGAACTGAATCGGACGTCTGATCACGCCACCCTGGAACTCGACTTGGGGATAGACGCCCGACTTCGTGTTATTGATGGTTATCTTGTTGTCGCTTTCACCGAGCGGCAGCGCGCCGGACAGGAAAAGCTTGCCGTGAGAGACGGTGATCGGCCCCGTGAAGGTACTGTTGTCGTTGCTGATCGTCACGTTCCCCGCCTCAATGGAAATAGAAGTGTACGGCGTCAGGCTGGTGAGGTCACCGAGAATTTTCAGTTCCATGTTCGGCGCCCAGGTCTGTGAAACGAAGAGCGAAACCGGCGCCGTGATGTTCACGGTCTTGTTCGTGTAAGTCGAAAGAGTCGAGACGATGCCGCCGTCGCCGATGGAGAACCCCGAAGGCGAGGAACCGGTGATGTCAAAGACCGATGGAAGCGCATCACCGTCCAGTTTGATGCCATTGGTTCGCGTGTTGGTGTCCACGTTCACAACAGTGCCAGCGGACGCGAAGACGAGCTTGTGCAAGTAGGTGCCCAAATTCGGAGCCATGTCATCCTCCCAGTTCTGCGCGAGACGGATGGACGTCGTGTCACCGCCGCCGTCCCACGTCGTCTCCACGGGAGAATAACCCGGCGAGCTGGTCACGACCACCGTACCGGAGCCCTGGATCCAATCCGTGTGCATCTTCTCGTCAGTCGAATCGCCACCGGTGTACATGCCGATCAGGCAGAAGTTTCCGTCGACCGACACCGTCTTGAGCAAAAGCACCTTGTCCTCCCCGAGCACGAACCGCGAATCACTATCCAGCACCGCGTCGATCTTCCCGTCCGTGAACGGCGCCAACGCGTTGTCCGTCACCTCGAAACGCGCGCTGCCGCTCATGTTGAGCGTGGCGAGCTGCGGAAAGGCGGAGCTCTTCTGCGTGCCGATCCGCACCGTGCCACCGTCGTAGATGTTGAAGCCGGTCAGGTTCGGGAAGCTGACGCCGGTTGAACTGGACGTGTCGGCCGAGCCCTCCACCGCAAACGTACCGTTCGAGACGGAAATCGGCGATGAAATCGCCTGCGTGCGGTTGGAAATCACCATCGTGTAGGGAGTACTGACCGGACACCAGAAGAGCTTGTCGTCGGCATTGAACCGACCGACAAACCAGCTGTCGCCAGTCGCACGCATCGTGATCTTTTCGCCCGTACCGTATTTCACGTAACCACCTCCTGGCGAGGTAGGTCTGGTGTCGGTACGTATAAGCCAGTTATAACGAAGCGTATCGGGATGACAGGTGATGAGGCTTGGCCGCCGCATGTGGTTGAGCCGGTTCTCCGCCTAGCCGATGTGGGCGGCGGCGTGCCCGGGCGGGCACGGGGCCGGGATCTCTACGCGCGCGACACACGTCCGGATCTCGTCCTGCGCCCGCTCGACGGACCCGTTGTACTGCGGGTATTTCCCTCAGCTAACTTGGCCCATTATCTGGTCGCCAGCAAAGCCGCCTGGCTGCCGAGCACCTGCTCTGTCCCTTGGGCTGAGTCACTTTGCCTATTACGGAATTGACGGCCCTTGGTGCTCCGCCGAGCGTGCATGCGGCTACTGCGGACGGCTTGTCGCAGCCGGTTTCACCTGCGAGGTTTTCCGGCAACCGCTGGACCGTTTATCCGCGTTTAAGCCTCTTCATTACCCCGCCCCCCAACTCACGCACTCCCGCACTCATAAACTCCTGCACTTCTCCCTTTTTCCCCTCGCCCCGCCCGCGCCCGAAGTGCTAAACTCCGGCAATACCAAACTGAACGCGGCCCGTGGCCAGAGTCTTGTTGCCCGCCGCCCGCGTCGCGACCCGGAATTTGCGCTATGCCCACACTGAATTGGATCGGTAAAGAAGCCGTCGTGAACCACCACCAGCAGGTGCCCTTCCGCCTGCTCAAGGACGTGCCCGACCTCGCCTGCGGCGACCCCGGCAGCGGCAACCTGATCGTCCAGGGCGACAACCTCGAAGCCCTCAAGGCCCTTCTCCCTTACTACGCCGGGCAGGTCAAGTGCATCTACATCGATCCGCCCTACAACACCGGCAACGAGGGCTGGGCCTACAATGACAACGTCAACAGCCCTGTCATCCGCGACTGGCTCGGCAAGACGGTCGGCAAGGAGGGCGAAACCCTCGACCGACATGACCGCTGGCTCTGCATGATGTACCCGCGCCTCGCGTTGCTTAAACGCTTTCTCAGCCCTGACGGCTCTATCTGGATATCAATGGATGATTCCGAGATAACGCTTCTACGCCTACTGATGGACGAAATCTTCGGTCATGAACGGTTCATAGCGTGCAACGTGTGGCAGAAGCGTTACTCCCGTGAGAATCGCGAGGCCATCGGCGACGTACACGAGTACCTTCTTGTTTACGCGATGGATCCCGAAAAGTTCAAAGAGACCAGAAACCGCATCCCTCTCACCGAGGGACAGGCAAAGATCTACAAGAACCCGAACAACGACCCTAGAGGCAGATGGCGCGGAATCCCGATGACGGCCCAAGGTTGGCGACCCAACCAGATGTATGAAATCACGAGTCCGTCAGGAGCAGTCCACCACCCGCCGGAGGGACGTTGTTGGTCCACAATTGAACCCGAGTTCAAGAAATTGCTTGCCGAAAATCGCATTTACTTCGGGAAGGATGGCAAGTCGCAACCCAACACAATTCGCTACCTCGATGAAGTAGAAGGCTTTGTCCCTTGGACTTGGTGGCCTCACGAGGAAGTCGGCCACACGGACGAAGCAAAGAAGGAAATTCAGGCGCTCTTCCAAACGCAGACCGCATTCGATACACCAAAACCGACTAGGCTACTGGAGCGCGTATTCCAAATCGCGACCAATCCCGGCGACCTCGTTCTCGATTCCTTTGCGGGCTCCGGAACAACCGGGCACGCAATTTTGAAAATGAACGAGCACAGCACAGACAAACCGTTGCGCCGTTTCATCCTTGTGGAGATGGAACCGAAGATCGCCCGCGAAGTGACCGCCGAACGTGTACGGCGAGCGTCTGAAGGCTATGTCAACGCAAAGGGTGGCAGCGTTGACAGTATCGGCGGCAGTTTCCGCTTCTGCGAACTGGGCGAGCCGCTCTTTGACGAGACGGGCAAGATCCGCGAGACGGTGAAATTTTCGGAGCTGGCCCGGCACGTCTATTTCTCCGAGACCGGCGAGCCGCTGCCGCGCGCACGGGTGCTCAACACGCCGTTTCTCGGCGCGTGCCGCGGCGTCGGCATCTACCTGCTTTACAACGGCATCCTGGGCGACGAGAGCGCCAACGGCGGCAACGTGCTGACGCGCCAGATCCTCGCCAGGCTGCCGGACTTCGATGGCCCGAAGGTGGTCTACTGCGCCGGTTGCCTCTTGAGCCGCGACCGCCTGCAAGCCGCCCATATCACCGTCCGCCAGACGCCGTACGAGATCAAGGTGTCGTAGGGAAGGGGTTTAGGCTGTAGACTGTTAGGCTGTTAGGTGAGAGGAACACGTAGGTGAAAAAGAAAACGCTGAGCCAGGCGGTGGAGGACTTTCGCGGATTGATCGTTTACGTGCGCGGCGTGCCGGTCATTCTCGACAGCGACCTTGCGCGGGTATACGGAGTGTCCACTGGTGCGCTTAATCAGGCAGTCAAAAGAAACCTCGACAGATTTCCTGATGAGTTTTTGTTTGCCGTTAAGCCGCAAGAAGTTACAAACTTGATATCACAAATTGTGATATCAAGTTGCGTACCTATGCGGTCACAAACTGTGACCGCATCCCGGCATGGCGGCAGACGTAAAGACGTTTACGTCTTCACCGAGCACGGTGCGATTATGGCGGCGATGATCCTCAACAGCCCGCAGGCGGTGCAGATGAGCGTGTTCGTGGTGAAGGCTTTCGTCGCCATGCGGTCGCTGCTCCTGACGCAACGGGATTTAGCCAAGAAGCTGGCCGAGCTGGAGAGCACGCTGACCGAGCGGCTGGACACGCACGAGCACGCGATCTCGGACATCATCCAGCAGATCATGCAGCTTCTCTCTCCCCCGCCACCCGACGACGGGGAGGAGCCGTCGCGCCCGCGCATCGGCTTCTCCGTCCGCGAGCGCCGCACGGCGTACCGGACAAAGAGGACGGAAAACCGTTCAACTTCCAACGCTCAAGTGAAGAATCGCAGCAAAGGACGCTTTTCATGATCGCGCTCAAGGATTATCAAACCCGGGTTCTGGACTCGCTTCGGGAGTTCTTCCGGCTGTGTTCGAAGACCGGCAGCCCGGCCGAGGCGTTCCGCGCGGTGAGCGAACAGAACGGCGGCGGCGGCCTGTACCTGCCGATCCACGCGGCGGGCCTCGCCCGCGACATGCCCTATGTCTGCCTGCGCGTGCCGACCGGCGGCGGCAAGACCCTGCTCGCCTGCCACACCGCCGGGCTCGCCATGAGCGAACTGCTGCACGCCGACCGCGCGGTCGTGCTTTGGCTGGTCCCCAGCAACACGATCCTCGACCAGACCGCCGACGCCCTGCGCGACGCGCGGCACCCTTACCGCCGGGCGCTGGAGATGGCCTGCGGCGCGATCGAGGTTGTCACCATCGAGGAGGCGCTGAACCTGCCGCGCGCCTCGGTCGACGGCCAGACCGTCGTCATCGTCTCGACCATCCAGGCCTTCCGCGTGGAGGACTCCACCGGCCGCAAGGTCTACAGCCAGAACGGCGTTTTTCAGGAGCACCTGTTGAACGTGCCCGCGGACCGCGCGGAGGACCTGCTGAAAGGCCCGGACGGCAAGCCGGTTCCCTCGCTGGTGAACATGCTGCGCCTGCGGCGCCCGGTGGTAATCGTGGACGAGGCGCACAACGCCCGCACCGACCTTTCGTTCGCGGCCCTTGGCGACGTGATGCCTTCCTGCATCGTGGAGTTCACCGCCACGCCCGCACGATCCAAGAATCCCTCGAACATCCTTCACCATGTTTCCGCCGCCGAACTCAAGGCCGCCGACATGATTAAGCTGCCGCTTCGCGTGGTGACGCGCCACCCCAGCCAGAAGGACCAGTTGCTCGCCGACGCCGTGAGCCTGCGGGCCGACCTGGAGAAGCTCGCGATAACGGAAGGTCAGTCAACCGGTGAATACCTGCGCCCCGTGATGCTCATTCAGGCGGAGCGTGTAGACGCGTGCGAACCGCTACGCGACAAACTGGTTGCCGACGGCATCAGCCGCGACACAATCAAAATCTCGGTCGGCGCCCGCGATGAGCTGAAAGACGTGGGCGACATCATGTCTCCGCAGGGCCAGGTCCGCTTTATCATCACCGTGCAGAAACTGCGCGAGGGCTGGGATTGCCCGTTCGCTTACGTGCTTTGCAGCCTGCAGGAAACACGGTCGGCCACCGCCATCGAGCAGATTGTAGGCCGCATATTGCGTTTGCCGTACGCACGGCCCAAACAACACCCCGACCTGAACTGCGCCTACGCGCTCTCGGTTTCCGACTCGCTGCCGGCAGTGTTGAACGAACTTCGCCAGGCGTTGGAAAGCAACGGGTTCACCAAAGCCGAGGCCGACCGTATCATTCTGCCCGTGCCGCAAGGTACCCTGGCGCTGGGATCGCAGCCGCAGACGCTGCGCCTGCAGCCGGAAGAGATCGACGCCGCTGTCGCCCGGGCGCAGGAAGCCGCCCTGTGCGGCAAGGTTCATATCCGCGCCGAAACCGGAGCCGTCACGGTTCTGGTGCCGCTCAACGACGAGGAATCCGAGAAAGTCGCCAGTTGCGGCAAGACCCCCGAGGCGCGGGCGCGGATCACCGCGCTCGTCGAGCAGGTTCGGGAGGCCGACAGGACACTCGGCGGCGGTGGTCAGCCGCGGGCGCTGTCGCCCTATCAGTTGCAGTTGGATTTCCGTGTGCCGCTGCTCTGTTTGCTCGAAGAGGGGGTGCTCCACGAATTCGAACGCACACACCTGCTCGAACACCCTTGGAGGCTCGGCGCTAAGGACGCGTCCCTGCCGTCCTCCTACAATCCGCTGAAACGCCCGCAACTGGAATCAGGCGATCTGGATGTGGGGTCTAAAGGCGAAGTCACGGCGGACGTGGTCCGCGAGACCGCCGAACCGCACGACTTTATAACGCGCCTGCATCAGCAGACGCTCGCCCTCGGCAACATCAGCGGCACCGACTGGGCTGACGAACACTTGATCGCTTGGCTGGACCACAAGATCGATCACGACGACATCCCGTTTTCGGAGTCGGCCGTCTTTCTGCGCAAGGTCATCAACGGCCTTATGGCGCAACACGGGTTGACCGACGTCGGTCCCTTGGTCTTCGACCGCTTCCGCCTGCGAGACGCCATCGAGGACCGTATCGACGAGCACCGCAAGAGCGAGCGGGCCATTGCGTACACGCAATACCTTGCCCTCGACTCCGGCCTCACGGTCAGCGATGACTACGCCATCAATTTCAAAGAAATCGCGTATGAGCCGGGTTGGAACTACGAGGGTTCCTATATATTCCGCAAACACTACTTCGGTCCGAAGCCCGGCGAACTGAAAGAGACGGCCCAGAGCGGTAAACTGAAAGAGGAGTTCGAGTGCGCCCAGTTCCTCGATTCAAAGGCGCAAGGCGTCAAATTCTGGGTGCGCAACCTTTCGAAACGCCCGACCTCTTTCCGGCTCCAAACCTCCACCGACTGGTTCTACCCGGATTTCGTTTGCCAACTCGAAGACGGCCGCGTTCTCGTGGTCGAGTACAAGGGCGAACACCTGATGCCCGGCGCTCAGGAGAAACGCGACATCGGCAACCTCTGGGCCGCCCGCAGCAACGGACGCTGCCTCTTCACCATGCCCACGGACAAACGCTTCGACGAGATTGTGCAAAAAATCAACGCGCCATCCGCAACGTAGGGAAAACCTGTAAGCATCCAAAAAATGCGAGAAATCCTATGGCTGATATCGTTTATGTCGTGACCAATCCGGCCATGCCCGGTTTGGCCAAAATCGGCTACACCTCACAAGCCGATGCGAAAGACCGCATCGCTCAGTTTTACGGCACCGGTGTTCCCGTACCGTTTAATCTCGAATACGCTGCGCGCGTGGACAACGCGGAAAAGGTCGCGGAAGCCTTGCACACCGCTTTTGCGCCCTACACCGTTCCGGGTAAGTGATCATCTTCCGCTGAGTAAACAACACTATGAAAATACTTGCTACTGTCATTACCGCCGCGTTCACCACGGCGGGTTGGGGTGAGAATCTGATCAAAAACGGCGATTTTGAAACCGTCCTGCGGGATGGACACCCCGACGGCTATTCGCGGGCACCGGAATGGGGCGGCGCACTCTCGTCGACGTCTTCGTTCACATCAACGACGAACGCCTATTCGGGCAAGTACGCGGGACTCTACTCGTGCCAGAACATGGGTGGTTTCATCTCGTATCGCAATCTGCACGTGAAGCCGTCGACTTGGTACCGCTTTTCGGCGATGATCGCGGCGGACGTCGATCCGGTGATGGCGAGCACGGCGAAGGACAATCCGCCGCCCGGCGTTTTCGTGAAGCTCATGCCGCAGATACCCTCGCCTTGGCCGAAGATGGAGATGCCGATTCTCTATGCGGGCGGCGGCGAGACGGACTGGACGTTGTGCGAGCGCTATTTCAAGAGCGATGCCGTCCACACCAACCTCTGGATCGGCATTTACATCATGAAGGTGGACGGCACGGCCCACTTTGACGAGATCAAGCTCGAGGAGACGACGGCGCAAGCGGCCCGCGCGTGGGAGAAGCGCGTTGCCGGAAGCGACGGAAGCGACGGCGAGAACCTCATCGTGAACGGATCATTCGAACTCGCCGTGAACGACGACATGCCCGACTACATCTATTCCGGCATCGGCGCGCCGTGGTTTAACGACCGGTGGGCGATGAAACGCCTCGGCTCGGCGGACGCGCCCGATGGCGGACACTACCTGCACGGAGGAAATTACATGAGCATGACCGTCAGGACGGACACCAACCGCACGACGGTCGTGTCGTTCTATGCGCGCTCCGACAAGCCCCGTTTCGTCATTTCGGGCGGCTTCAACGGGACCTGGACGAAATTCACGCTCACCGAAAAATGGCAGCGCTATTCGTTCGTTCCAAAGGCCGGTAGCGGCGGACGGCTCCACATCCAGAGCGACGTCAAAGACGGTGAGTTCGATCTCGATGCGGTGATGGTCCACTATGGTGAGGAGCTCGTGCCGTTCGCCCGCAAGGCGGACGACGCGTTCTTCGCGTCCTACGCCGAGTTCCGTGCGAAGAAGGGTGAAGATCGGAATCGCGCTTTCGCCGGCAAAGCGTTCAAAGGCCCGCTCGCGGTACCTCCGGCGAAGAAGGACGGCATACTCGATTTCCGGTTCGACACGGTTTTCTCCGGCGAGGGGCTGATCACGCGAGGACGGATCGACGAACCGTCGCGAGAGCTTGAGATCACCAACGCCGCAGGTCAGGTCGCCTGGAAGGGAACCGTATCGGCGGAGGAACTGGCGAAAGGCGTGCCCGTCGCCAAGGACCTGCCGGAAGGCGAGTACGGCCTCATCGGCGTAAAGTACGGTTTTCGCGTCGTGAAGCCGGCCGAGCGCTGGTGCCGCGTCGACCGTTTCGCACACATGGCGTTTACGGAAAAAGGACCCTATCTGCCGTGCAGCTTTTCTATGGTGCTCACAGAGCGGTTCCAGGACCGCATTCCGGAAATCGCCGAAGCCGGTTTCAATACCGCGCTCGTCTGGGGATACGGAACCAACACGCAGACGCGCCACACGCGGTTCGATCCGGCGGTTGCCCGCAGGCTCCTTGACAAATTCGGGAAGGCCGGGATCTCCGTCATCGCTTTCACCCCGACTATGTCTGAGTCGGATTATCTGCGAATGCGCAACGACAAGACGATCCAGAAGGTGTTCGGATGGGAAATCCGGGAGAATCCCTTCGAGACGGTCAATGCCGCAAAACTCGATTTCGTGAATGCGCTCAAGGACCATCCCGCAGTGCGGATGTGGCACTATTACGATGAAATCTACGGACCCTGGGAACACGGCAAATATCCAAAGAAAGAGGAGCAGCTCCAGATCACCTACAAGGCGGCGCGAGCACTCGATCCATACCGGCTCCACTGGAGCAATTCGACCTACGCCAACCGGCTCTATGGCGGGGCGGAATCGACGGACATCACGTCCGCGACGATTTACACGATCGGCTACACCGGCGGGGCGAGCGGTTCCGTCGGGGCGGGTGCGGGCCTCGCGCAGGTCGGAGAAAAGCTCGGGGGGCGTCCCGGGATGGCGGGTATCTGGCTCCAGTTTTACAGCGGAGACGGCGAGGTGTCCTCCTCCGGTCGGGAACCGTCTGCCGAGGAGATGGAGGGGATGATGTACGGCTGCGCGATCAAGGGCGTCCGCGCATTCTGGTACTTTTCGATGCGGCCGCGGTCGAACCGTCTCTGGTTCCGCACCGGCGAGCTCGCGCGGGAAATGGACGTGCTGAAGGACGTCTTCGCGTTCGGGAAACCGCTTCCGTTCGCCGGTACGCATCTTGACGTCGAAGGCTCTGTGTGGGATTATGCCGGCAAGCTGTATCTTGTAACCTGCAACCGCGCATACTGGGCCGCAAAGGGCAAGCTCAATCTTCCCGCGCCGTACCGGAACGGTAAGGCCGAAGTGCTCTTCGAAAACCGCACGGTCGATTTCGCGGACTGGACGCTAGCCGACGAATGGAAGGCCCTGCAGCGCCACGTCTACGTCATCAACGGAAAAAAGAAATGAAGTCCCACAAGGCAATGGCGGCGTAGATTCCTGCGGGGAACATCCTCGAGAAGGTGCGTCAGGACTTCCCTGAGACCAAGCGTCCCGCAGTCTACGGCGTTGTGCGCGGCGTCACGTTCTAGCGCAGCAGAACCTGCGTCCCTTTCACTTTGAATCCGATGCGGATCTGATTGTCTTCGATCCACATCCGCACGACATACCGCGCCGTGATCTCGCCCGTGACGCGCCACAACGCCAGATTCCCGGCCCCCTCGCAGACGTCGAACGAGAACAGGGTGAAAACTTTCGACCCCATGCCGTCCCCGTCACACCGCAACCGCACGGTGCCGCCACCCTCGAGAGTCAGGGTGCCCTGCACATCCACCCGGTCGCAGGCAAAGGCGTCGCAATCCGCATCCACAACCGCCCCGTCCGGCAGCGTCAGCCCGCCGGAAACCGCCAACGTCCCGACCGCCTCTTCCGGTGTGCCTGCCGAGACCGCGTCCGCCGAGAGACCCTGTGCCCTGACCGTGCCCGTTCCCTCCAGCAGTCCTGTGGTGAGCGTCATGTTCGTGATCGAGCACACGCCGCCGTTCTCTACAAGGATACGGTCGAACGCGCGATGCAACGGCTGCCCCAGCCATTTGGAGAGCAGCTGAGCGTGGATGTTCTGCCGCTCGTTCGCCGACAGTTCCCGCGTGAAAAAGAGCGCCTCCGCCAGTTGCTGTCCGCCGAACCCGGCGAACCGTTCGCGTCCGAACGCCGAGGCGTGGACCGCACTGGTCGGGAAGAACGACACCACGTGGAATCCGTCCGGCAACCTCGCCGTATACGTCACGGAGGTGCCGTCGATCGCGCAGGATCCGTTGCGGATCGGCGCCGAATTTGCGTACTCGCCCACCAGGGCGCCGGAAGTACCCCGCACGAAGTCCAGATAGTGGTTCTGGTTGCCGACCAGCGTGGCCCGCTTGGAGGGGTCGGTGTCCCGAACCACCACGAACGCGTCGCGCACCGAATACAGGTAGTCCTTCCAGTTGAGCCACGCCGTGTAAACCGCATTCGTGTCGGTGGTGAAAACCCCGAAATCCACCACGCCGCGCCCATTCTGCTGCCCGGGGTGCAGGAAGGGCCGGTGGACCGTGTCCTGCGCCGCGGCGTAGAACCCGTTGGTCCGGCGGTCGTTCCAGCGTGTCACGAAGTTCGTCCCGTTCACCGCAACCGTCTCCAGACTGGCGGCAGCGCCCGCATCCGCGTGGAAGACCGCATCCTGACCGTACGCGGGATCCGCGCCCGTAACGTTGAGAGCTCCTCCCCGCACATGCAGGGACGTCACGCCCACACCCAGCGTCGCGACCGTCAGTTCGCCCGCGCCGGCCTTGGACAGTTCCCCCTCCGCATCGACCCACCCGGCCGTCACCGATCCCGCTTCACCGGCCACATCCAACGTTGCGGAACCCACACAGGCGACGCCTCCGGACAAAAGACCGGTCGCGCCCGTCTGACGCACGGTCCCGTTGGAAATCACCAGGGAGTCGCCGCTGACCGTCTCCACCGACAACACCCCGCCGCCCGTTTTCACGGCCGGCTTCCCGACACGTAGCGCGCCGACGCGCACGGTCTCGCCGTCCGCAACCCGCACCGCGCTCCCGCTGCCCAATGTCAGCGTCCCGATCCCCGGCTCGCGGCCGAGCCATTTGCGGCTGAGGTGGTCCGTGATCTCCCGCCGCGCCGCGACCGTCATACGGTTCGTGAACACGAGCACCTCCGCGATGCGGACGCCGCCGTAATTGCCCGTTCGCTCACGCGCGAACGCGCCGGCCCGGACATCGTTCGTGGCGACAAACGACACCACATGGAAGCCGGAGGGCAAAACGGTCGCGGCGGGCACTGCCGCATGGTCCAGGGAGATCACGCCGTATGCGGTCTCATCCTGTGTCAGCGGACCTCCCAAGATCGCCCCGTTGGCCCCCCGCGCGAAATAGCCGTTATGGTTCGAGTTCCCGACCGCCGTGGGCCAGTACGTTCCCGCAGGCAGCGCGGCCGTGTCCTCGGTGTCGCTGTAAACCAGATAGCACTCGTAAATCAGTTTCCAATTCTCCGACCAGTTCAGATACGCGCCATAGCCGGCCACCCCTTTCGCCGGGTAGTGGTACGAACCGAAATCCACGACCGGCAATCCGTTCTGGTACGCGGACCGGAGAAACGGACGCGGACCGCTGTTGGCGACATCGTTCGTGGCGTAGACGCCGTTGCCCCGGGCATCCCGCCAGCAGACCACGAAATTCGTCCCGTTCTCCTGTTGGGTCACCAGACTGGCCGTCGCGCTCGCATCCGCGTGGAACCACGCCCCGCCGATCGGCGCAGGCTCCGGGACCGCCGGGGCCGCGAGTTCCAGCGTACCGCCGCCGACACGCACGCGGGAGTCGGCCCCGTAAATGTGTTGCAGCGCCAGAGTCCCCGCGCCCTCTTTCGCCAACTCTCCTCCGGCGAGGGTCACACCCGGCACGGACAGAATTGTCTCCGGCTCCGGAACCGTCAGGATCGTGGTGGCGGCAACGGTCAGATCTGGAATCGCGGGGTTCACGCCGTTGGTCTGCGCAAGAGCCTCGACCCTGACCGCGGAAGCCTCGATCGCTCCGAGAAAACCGTTCGCTCCCCGCATGCGAAAGATCGCAAGGTTGGTGCTGTTGTTTCCGCTCCCGATGATCCGGAAAAACCGCTCCGGGCCAGTGATGGTGTCGGTTTCGATCCGCGTCTCATACCCACTCACCAAGATGGTGAAGATGCCGTAGGCCCGCATGTCGATCTGATCAAACCATTGATAGGCGAGGCCTCCGCCGCCGTTGCTGATCGTGAGGGGAAAATCACCGGATGCCGTGGCGGGCTGGCTGAGCACATAGGCCTGATCGTGGATCTGCTGCTTGCAGAACACTCCGGCGGAAACCCCCTCTCCGGAGACTGGGAATCCCGCCCACGGCGTTACCCCCGATTTGTATCGGATCAGGGTGTCGCCATCCGTCAGGGTGAACACGCCTGTGCCGCCCGCTTTGGACTTGCGCCCCTCCAGCCGCAAATGACCGCCGTCGAAGATCAGCGTCCCTCTGGAGAGGTAGTTGCTGAGGGTCACGCCGCGCTCGGCCACATAGAAGTGCATGAAGGTGTTGAGCGTTTTATCTTTCCCGCACAGGCGGGTCGGCCCCGTATACGACGTGTCCATGCCCAAGATGCCGCCGTAGAACGACACGCCGTTCGTACCGCGGAGGTCCGTGTTGTAGGTATTAAAATAGGTTTTGTCATTCGGGTTCGTGATTCCGACTTGGGAGGGGTCGCCCTCAAGCGTGACGAACCCGTCAAACAAATAGAAGGGGTTGCTGAATCCGGTGAACAGCAGATTCCGTAGCTTGACCCCGGCGGACGGCACTCTGACGAGGCATTTGACGGACGGCGTGTTCGTGAAGAACGCTGTGCCTCCCTCCCCACCCGCGACAACGCCACCCAACCA
>Ga0209066_10004063_pt1 | contig 16184 bp, 19 predicted proteins | sample All_14_2_FD_187198 | JGI IMG/M metagenome (GOLD analysis project Ga0209066, IMG submission 187198) | Freshwater microbial communities in response to fracking from Pennsylvania, USA - Allegheny Zone_MetaG_DW_15 (SPAdes) (version 2) ...
AATAAATCAAAAATAACAGGAGGATCTCTATGAGCATCAAAATCAACAAACTCGAAATCGAGAACGTGAAGCGAGTCAAGGCCGTCAAGATCGAGCCGACAGCCAACGGTCTGACGGTGATCGGTGGCAAGAACCGGCAGGGGAAGACCAGCGTTCTGGATGCTATCGCCTGGGTCCTGGGCGGCGAGAAGTACCGGCCAAGCGAGCCTACCCGGGAAGGATCGGTCATCCCGCCTTCCATGCACATTGTCATGTCCAACGGCATTGTGGTCGAGCGCAAGGGCAAGAACAGCGACCTGAAAGTCCTCGATCCGTCTGGCCGCAAGGGCGGACAGCAGCTGCTTAATGAATTTGTCGAGCAGCTTGCCCTAGACCTGCCCAAATTCATGTCTTCGACTTCCAAAGAAAAGGCGCTGACCTTGCTGCAGATCATCGGTGTAGGCAAGCAGCTGGCAGACCTCGAGCGGCAGGAAACCGAAGTTTACAACCGGCGCCTGGCTATCGGCCAGATCGCTGACCAGAAGAAGAAGTACGCTCTGGAGCAGCCATACTATCCGGATGCGCCTAGGGAGCCTGTAGCCGCTTCTGAGCTGATCAGACAGCAGCAGGACATTCTGGCCAGAAATGGCGAGAACAATCGGAAGAGACAGAATCTGCAGTATTTGGAAAGCCAAGCTGCCGACATTCAGCGGAAGATTAGCGATTTGCTTGAAAAGCAGAAGGGAATTCTTGCGGACCTGGATATCGCTAAGAAATCCGCTCTTGATCTCCATGACGAATCAACCGCAGAACTCGAGCTGAGCATCGCCAATACTGAGCAGATCAATCGGAAGGTCCGAGCAAACCTGGACAAGGACAAAGCCGAAGAGGACGCCAACAACTACGCTACGCAGTACAGCACGCTGACAGCTGATATCAATGCGGTCAGGCAGTCGAAGATCGACCTGCTGAAGGGTGCTAATCTTCCGCTCCCCGGGCTGTCCGTTGTGGATGGTGAGCTGACTTATAACGGCTTCAAATGGGACAACATGTCCGGAGCTGATCAGCTGATCGTGTCGACCGCCATTGTCCGTCAACTCAATCCGAAATGCGGCTTCGTCCTCCTGGACAAGCTCGAGCAGATGGATATCGATGAGCTGGGCAAGTTCGGCCAGTGGCTCGAATCAGAGGGCTTGCAGGCGATTGCAACCAGGGTAAGCACAGGCGATGAGTGCAGCATCATCATCGAGGATGGCTATGCAGTCGGTGCTGAGAAGCCAGAAGAAACAACTGAGCCGGAGACAAAGCCGGCATGGAAGGCAGGGATGTTTTGACCAATGCCTAAACTAATTGACTTGACTGGCATGCGCTTTGGTCGTCTTTCGGTCATTAACAGAACTGGAACTGATAAACACCATAAGGCAACTTGGGCATGCCAGTGTGATTGCGGAAAAATGATTGAGACTGAAGGACAAAATCTAAGAAACGGCGACACTCAATCATGTGGGTGCTATGCAAAACAACAGTTTGCGATTCCGCACTATAAGCACCATGGAACGCACGATCGACTTTACAGGATATGGGCTGCAATGATTCAAAGATGTTCAAACCCCAATGTTAAAGAGTTTGAACATTATGGCAGACGAGGCATTTATGTCTTTGCTGATTGGATCAACAGCTATGAGAAATTTCGCGAGTGGGCTGTCGGTCATGGTTACAACCCCAATGCAGCGCGTGGAATATGTACGATCGACCGAATTGATGTCGATGGACCATATTCACCCGAGAATTGCAGATGGGTTGACACGAAGATCCAGGCCAGTAACAAAAGAATCCACAAAAGGAGGAGTTTTTAATGCAGATCATCAGGGGTAAAATCCCGTCAGCTCAGAAGGTAGTTTGTTATGGCCCCGAGGGCATCGGGAAGTCCACATTCGCTTCCAAGTTCCCTGATCCGCTCTTCATCGATACCGAGGGCAGCACCACGCATATGGACGTGATGCGGACCCAGCGCCCCAGCAGCTGGACCATGCTGATGGAGCAGGTCACTTTCATCAAGAACAATCCTGGCATGTGCAAGACACTAATCATTGATACCTGCGATTGGGCCGAAATGCTCTGCGCCAAACATATCTGCGATAAGGCCAACGTCAAGGGCATTGAGGACTTCGGATATGGCAAAGGCTATACCTGGCTGGAAGAAGAGTTTGGCAGGTTCCTGAACCTGCTCAGTGAGGTAATCACCCAGGGGATCAATGTCGTCATTACCGCTCATGCCCAGATGCGCAAGTTTGAGCAGCCTGACGAAATGGGCGCCTACGATCGCTGGGAGCTGAAGCTTGAGAAGAAGACATCCGCACTGCTCAAAGAGTGGGCCGATATGGTCCTGTTCGCCAACTACAAGACGCTGGTGGTGAATGTGGACAACCAGGGAACTGCCAAGGGCAAGAACAAGCCTCAGGGCGGATCCAGGGTTATGTATACCACGCACCATCCGTGCTGGGACGCAAAGAACCGGCATGACCTTGCTCCAGAACTTCCATTCGAGTTCTCAGCCATTTCAGGTCTGCTGATTGACACGCCAGCTGGTAAAGCAGCTCCGGTTGCTCCCGTTGCTCCCATGGCACCGCCAGTGGTACCAGTTGCTGTTGCAGCACCAAGCCCCGTTGCAGAGCCAATACAGACCGCCCCTGTTGCTCCGCCGCCTGTACCGGCTGCAGCGCCTGTCCTGGATGCCAGTATCCCCAAGGCCCTTCGGGATCTGATGCAGTCCAATAACGTCAAGCCCGAGGATATCCAGCAAGTGGTAGCTCAGAAGGGTTATTACCCGATTGATACGCCCATAAAGAACTATGATGCCGGATTCGTGTCTGGCGTCCTTGTGGGGGCTTGGCCACAAGTCTACGAAGCGATCTGTGCAAACGCATTGCCGTTTAGCACCTAAAGAAAACAGGAGGATTCATACAAATGGCTACAGATGGAAGAGAACTGGCATGGGACGACACCATTGAGCGCGATGGCGGGGAGTTTATCCTGCTGCCTAAAGGCGACTACGAGTTCACCGTTGAGACGTTCGAGCGTGCCAGGCATGCGGGGAGCGCAAAGCTTCCGCCATGCAACAAGGCCGTCATTTCCCTGGTTATTGACTCCCCGGAAGGTCCGGCAAAGCTGTCACATAACCTGTTCCTGCACACAACAACCGAGGGTCTGTTATCTGCCTTCTTCGGTTCAATCGGCCAGAAAAAGCACGGAGAGCGGTTGCAAATGAATTGGAACCTTGTTCCTGGTGCTACAGGCAAATGCCAAATCGGAGTCAGAACCTGGAAGGACAAGGACGGAAACGACCGGCAATCAAATGAAATCCTCAGGTTCTACCCGAGAGAAGATCAGGCACCGGCAGGGTTCACGCCCGGGAGGTTCTGATCATGGAGGCTCGCCCGTATCAGATCGAAGCGAAAAACGCGATCGAGGCTGAATGGGACAAGGGCGTGAAGAAAACGTTACTGGTCTTGCCTACAGGAACAGGCAAGACCATCGTTTTTTCCAAAGTCATCGAGGATCGCGTGCGCGAGGGTGAGCGAGTGCTTGTTCTCGCGCATCGATCTGAGCTCTTGGACCAGGCTGCCGACAAACTCTATAAGTCAACAGGTCTGATGACTGCAACAGAGAAAGCCGAAGAATCATCCATAGGCAGCTGGTTTCGTGTCGTTGTCGGATCAGTCCAGACCCTGATGCGTGAAAAGCGGCTTGCTCAATTCCCCGCCGATCATTTCGGCAGCATCATCGTGGACGAAGCTCATCACTGCATCAGTGACAGTTACCAGCGAGTATTGCAGCATTTTTCTGATGCCAATGTCCTGGGAGTAACGGCTACTCCAGACCGCGGTGACATGCGCAACCTGGGCAGCTATTTCGAGTCCCTGGCATATGAGTACACTTTGCCCCGGGCTATCAAAGATGGTTATCTATGCCCGATCAAGGCGCTAACAATTCCTCTAAAACTTGACCTGACAGGAGTTGGCCAACAGGCAGGAGACTTCAAAGCCGCTGATTTAGGCACTGCGCTGGATCCCTATTTATTCCAAATTGCTGATGAAATGGCCAAGTATTGCATGGACAGGCGTACCGTTGTTTTTCTGCCTCTGATCAAGACAAGTCAAAAGTTCTGCGAAATTCTCAAGTCAAAAGGATTCAATGCTTGCGAGGTCAACGGCGAGAGCGACGATCGCGCCCAGGTGCTGTCAGACTTTGACGCTGGCCGGTACCAGGTCCTATGTAATTCCATGCTGCTGACAGAAGGCTGGGACTGCCCTCCGGTCGATTGCATCGTGGTCCTCCGGCCTACGAAGATCAGAAGCCTTTACAGTCAGATGGTTGGCCGCGGTACCAGGATTCACCCGGGCAAGGATCATCTGCTGCTTCTAGACTTCCTCTGGCACACAGAACGCCATGAACTCTGTCATCCTGCTCACCTCATTTGCGAGAGCGAAGAGGTGGCCCAGAAGATGACCGAGAACATCGAGGAAGCCGGCTGCGCGGTCGATATCGAGGCTGCAGAGGTTCAGGCCACTGAGGATGTCGTAGCTGCTCGTGAAGAGGCCTTGGCAAAGAAGCTGGCAGAGATGAAGCACCGCAAGCAGAAGCTGGTGGATCCGCTGCAGTTCGAGATGAGCATCCAGGCAGAGGACTTGTCCGGATATGTTCCGGCATTCGGCTGGGAAATGGCGCCGCCATCAGCTAAACAAAAGGAATCACTTGAAAAAATGGGAATCCTTCCTGACGAGATTGACAATGCCGGCAAGGCTGCGAAGCTGCTGGACCGGCTAGGAGCACGCAGGATGGAAGGACTCACAACACCGAAGCAGATCAGGTTCCTTGAAGGCCGCGGCTTCCAGCATGTTGGCACATGGGAATTTGACCAGGCAAAGAGACTGATAGACCGGATAGCAGGCAATGGCTGGAAGGTCCCATATGACATTGATCCGACTGGCTTTAAGCCGCCAGCAGTTGTGAACAGGGGAGAAGACGCATGGAGCAGAAATTGAACTTACTTGAGCTGTTGCCTTTTATAAATCCTGCCATGCTCGACTACCAGGATTGGATCAATGTAGGCATGGCGCTGAAGCATGAAGGACTGACAGCAGCTGATTGGGACAACTGGAGCAGACACGATACCGCCAGATATAAGGCGGGAGAGTGCTTCAAAAAGTGGACTAGCTTTTCCGGTGGATCCGGGACGGCGGTTACCGGTGGAACGATCGTACAGCTGGCTAGAGACCATGGCTGGCAGGCAGATCATGATGAAGGGCATGAGCTGGACTGGAATGATTATATCGGCAAAGACAAGGCTGAGCATGTTGTGGTCGATCGGAACTGGATCGAGGGCAAGGAGGTTACCGAGCCCTCTTCCTGGAATCCCGCTGCTGAGCTGGCCAGATATTTGGAGATCCTTTTCGAGGCGTCCGAGAATGTCGGGTATGTGACAGAGTCCTGGGAGAAGGACGGCAAGCATTTCCCATCCAAAGGCGTTTGCGATCGGACTGCAGGCCAGCTGATTCAGCAGCTTAATCAGTGCAAGGGTGATATCGGCGCGGTCCTCGGTGACTACAAACCCGAAGTAGGGGCATGGATCCGTTTCAATCCGCTGGATGGCCAGGGCGTTAAAAACGAGAACGTAACTGAATTCCGGTATGCCCTGGTTGAGTCAGATGTGATGGACATCGACCAGCAGAATGCCATCCTGCGTGAGCTTGAGCTTCCTATAGTCTGCCTGGTGCATTCCGGGAAGAAAAGCCTACATGCGATCGTCCGGGTCGATGCAACCAATTATGACGAGTATAGGAAGCGCGTCGACTATCTGTATAACGTCTGCCAGAAGAACGGTCTCAAGATTGACAGCCAGAACAGAAACCCGTCCAGGCTGTCCAGGATGCCCGGTGTCATGCGAAACGGTCATAAACAGTTCCTTGTTGACACGAACATTGGAAAAGGATCCTGGGCAGAATGGCATGAGTGGATCGAGGGTGTCAATGACGACCTTCCAGATCCTGAGAGTCTTACGAGCGTCTGGGACAACCTTCCGCCGCTATCACCATCACTGATAGACAATGTGCTTCGGCAAGGCCACAAGATGCTTCTGGCCGGTCCCAGTAAGGCAGGCAAGTCTTTCGCATTGATCGAGCTGTGCTGCGCGATCGCTGAGGGAAGATCCTGGCTTAACTGGCATTGCTCAAGGGGCAAAGTGATGTATGTCAACCTTGAGCTTGACCGGGCCAGCTGCCTTCATCGCTTCAAGGACGTGTACCAGGCGCTTGGATGGGATCCGGACAACCTGGGCAATATCGATATATGGAACCTGCGTGGCAAGTCAGTGCCGATGGACAAGCTGGCGCCGAAACTGATCAGGCGGGCAACCAAGAAGAATTATATCGCTATCGTGATCGACCCGATCTACAAAGTAATCACCGGCGATGAGAACTCAGCTGATCAGATGGCACACTTTTGCAACCAGTTTGACCGAGTATGTACAGATCTGGGAGCTGCTGTCATTTACTGCCATCACCACTCAAAAGGCTACCAGGGCGGTAAGAAATCCATGGACCGTGCGTCCGGATCGGGAGTGTTTGCCCGGGATCCTGACGTTCTGCTTGACCTGACAGAGCTCGAGCTTACCGACGCATTGCTGAAACAGGAAGAGAACAAAGCGATCTGCCGGGAATGTGTCAGGATCCTGGAGAAGTACCTGCCGACATACATCGACGACCGGACATCCCAGGACGACACATGCAGCTCGAAGGCCATGCTTGCACACTGCCATATGGCACTTAATGTCCAGCAGAACGTCGAGCTGCAGCGCAACATCTCGGCAGCCAAAGAGCAGGTCAAGATCCGGACAGCATGGAGGATCGAGGGCACGCTGCGTGAGTTCCCGAAGTTCGCGCCGGTAGATCTGTGGTTCGATTACCCGATTCATCATGTTGACATCGTAGGCAGCCTCAAGAATGTCGAGCCTGAAGGTGAGCGGCCAGCATGGCAGAAGGCAATGGAAAAGCGGAAGGATCCGGACGTCAAGAAGACCGAACGGAAAAATGATCTTGAGGTCGCCTTCGAATCCTGCAGCATTGAGGAAAATGTAACTACCGAAGATCTTGCCGAATACCTGGGTGTCACATCTAGAACCATTTTCAGGAGGATAAAGGATCATGGAGGATTCAGTACTGAGAAGCAGGGTGATGGATTACCCTCAATTGTTCGACGAAAAGCATCGGGTTCAGCCGCGACAAAAACGTAAAAATAAAATGTCGCGCTTGAATTTCAGCCGCGACATCAGGCGCGACAATAACATGATTCGTGTTTTTGTCCTGCCTGAAATTCTGGTAAGACATTCAGGTGCGACAAAAACGTCTTTTCTGTTTTTGACGCGCGCGACATTCAGCCGCGACAAAAACATATGTATATACATACATATACCGCTGTCGCGCCTGACCGTCACGGATGGGTACACCACAAGGGGCGACTAGAGCGCCCCCTTGCGGAGTGTCCCATTCATCCAGTGACTAAAATTGATTTTTGAAATAGAAGCACTTTAACGATTTAGCGAGGTAAAGCGAATGACAACGGAATTTTTTATGCCGATGCTGCCGCCGACCATGACCCATCAGATGAAGCAGGTTCGAGTGGTAAAGGGCAAGCCGGTATTCTACGAGCCTGCTGAGCTGCTGGCGGTCCGGGAGAAGCTTCAATGCCACCTGTTTGAGCATATCCCCAGGCAGCCGTACCAGGGCGCTGTGAGGCTCACAACCAAGTGGCTGTTCCCGATCACTGGTAAGCACTATGACGGCGAGTGGAAGACCAGCAAGCCGGACACGGACAACCTGCAAAAGATGCTGAAGGATTGCATGACATTCCTTCATTTTTGGGGTGATGACGCCCAGGTGGCCAGCGAGATAACTGAGAAGTTCTGGGCGGCCTGTCCGGGGATCTACATCCGGATCGAACAGCTGCCAGGGAGGTAGTTATGGACAAATACTCAATATCGTTCGTGTCGACCTGCCCGGCGTGCGGATTCATGCAAAAAGGCAGCTTGAAGAATATGGGGAAGTCGCATGCGGACGACTTTCAGGACCGGAAGACGATGATCATTCAGTGTAAAAGCTGCGGAAGGATCCTCGAATCTGCCCTGGCAAAAGTGGAGGTGATGCGTCAATGACTAGAACTTACTTGAGCCGGGCCAGGCGAAAATGGATCATCGAGTGGGCAGAGTGGCTTTCCCTTTGCTGGGTTATCGGCTGGTCGCTGCTGTTCGCGATCTTGGCGGTGTATCTGTGGTTCAACTCGACATTGTTCTGGCTAATCAGATTCGGAGGGGGATGGTGGAAGTGACTGCCCGAGCAAAAGCCAAGCAGTGCAAGCATTTTCTAGGTATGAAAGGCAAGTCGGTATCAGTCAAAAAGGCCTGCCCTTTTCTGCAGGTCAACAACTGGTGCGTCGACATCCGCACATGCAAGAAGTGCGGGAAGTGGGAGGGGACGAAATGAAACACGATGATTGGGCTGCACGGATGTTTGCGGATAAGGCAATAAAGGCAGCCGTGCAAAAAGAAATCGAAACACTGGCGCTGGTTGTACTTGGCAACAATGAACTGGTAATTGATTTTAGCGAGGAGGGTTTTGACCCATATCCATCATGCAGAAATTGGGAAAAGAAATATTGCCGTGAAAAGAAAAGGAAGTATCGGGGCAAGTTTCGTATCTATGCGGTTTTCGGGAATACGAAAACAGACATCTATCTCGAAGTGCTGAAATGCCTGGCGAACAACGAATCGTTCTATATCCCGATAACGTCATGGAATCGCCCCACAACGAGCCGGACACAAGAGGAGGTGATCGGCAATGCTGACTAACGAACAACTAAAAGAACTGAAAGTTGGTGTTAAATCCGTTGCAGGTATTAGTCTTTTATCATACAAAGACGGCAAAGACCTGATCGCCTTGATCGATGAAAAGATTGCCGCCATGTCGCCGCTGGATGATATGTGCAAATCGATTCACGACGATAGCGCTATCAGTAAAGAGGGCCGAGCAAAGGCAAAAGAACTCAGCGCATTGAGGGCCGCCCTAGCACGGACTAGCACGGACGATAGCACGGACGATAGCACGGACGATAGCACGGTTAGTACTGCGCCGGTGGATGGCGAGGTGGAAAAACTAATCAAGAAGTATGAAAGCAAGTTGTCGGGGATTGAGTACATGCGCAAAGAAATTAAGGGATGGCATGTATCCAATGATCAAAAAGCGTTTCAGATCAAGTATCAGGACGAACTAGAGCGCGAGTACGCCATAATCATCCGTTCCCTGCGCGCATACCAGCCGGCAGGCGAGGTGCAACCCTTGATCGAGTGGCTTGACCGTGAAATCCAGTATGCTCATGATGCATTTCAGCCAGCCGATCCTGCGTTGTCGGCTATTAGGTCGATTCTGCGCCAGATGAAAGGAGAACCGAAATGAACAATTTAAAACCGTGTCCGTTCTGTGGCGGTGGAAAAATTACTGTAGAAAAAACAAGTATAAACACATATTACGTCGCTGAATGCACGCAATGCGGTGCTAGGACTGATGTTTTGCACAGAGAGCAAGTTTTTGCCGCATGGAACAACCGTGCCGAACTCACCACCCTGAGCCAGAAGCCGGTCGAGCCGAGATATGAGAATATCGATTGTACAGGGTTGCAAAGATATTTCGAACCATACAGCCCAGTGGCGGTGGTTTATCGGAATGGACAGGTGCTACCAGATGGAAGTCAAATAACTGGCACACATGACCCCTCAACTAACAGTTTTGTTTTGGATTCGACGCCATGTGAGGTATGCGGCAACTTCAAGCACATCGATTGCCGGGCCGATAATCTGCAATTCACCGCGGTACACTGCCCCAACTGTGGCAGGCGGCTAAAGGCAGGTGAGGGCTGATGTACGCTGATTTTATGAAAGATATGCCGATCCCTGCCCCTAAACCCGGACTGACCGTCACATGCACCAAGCCGCCGATCGAACACCGGAAGCCGGGACTCGCCTATTATTGGCGGGTCCTCAAGTGGCTGGTCAAGCATCGATCGGAAGCCGACTGCCGCCAGAAGTGGCGTCGGATGGAGAGGGAGATCGGAGGTGATCGCTGATGATTGAGTTCTTCGTTGGCATGCTGATCGGCGCCGTGCTCATGGCTCTTGCGATATGCATCCTGAAGAGCGGAAGTGATCGCTGATGAACAGGCAGCTTTATATGCCTGACTCGCTCAGGAAGGCGCTGGCCAAGGTTGCCGAAAGCCTCACGGAAACCGAGCGGATCATGCTGCGGAACAAGATGGCCAAGCTGGTCGTGATCGATGGGAAGGTTTTCCTGATCGACATGGTCATGATTGACAAGGGGGAATCTGATGGACGACGTAAAGTATGACATTAAGCTGGCTCTGCGCCATTACCGGTACCTGGCTGCTTTCATAGCCAATGCTATCGACTCGATGGACTGGTACCTTCAGGACGGGTACAAGGTATCAACGCACATTCAGTCGCTGATGCAGAGCAGAGCTGACACGGTTACAATCATGGCTCATATGGACAAGGCTCTGGAAACCTACAAGGGCCTCTGTCAGCAGGAGGGTGATACCAGGCCTTACGATGTCATCATGCGCAAGTATGTTGATCCTCTTGGGGGGTCTGACGGGCATGGCAGGCCGTATACAAACGAGCATTTGGCGGACCTTTTTAGCGTAAGCACAGACACGATCAAGCGCGATCTATGCCGGTCATACTGCCGCCTGAGGATCCTGTTTTTCGGGATAAACGGTCTGGAACCGAAAAAAGGGCGGCAATAGGTGCAGAATTATGCACCAAAGTATGCACTTGTGCCCTGTGAGATAATGTAGGTAGAGATCCTGAGTCGTTCCTGTTGCTGCAGTGAAGGCCACCCGTTTGCTCCTGGCGGGTGGCTTTTGCTGTGCAGCGAATTATTAAAGCAAGGAAGGTGGTGGCATGCCAAAGAAAAGATCCCCTCAACGTGATGAAGCTTTTCGTATTTGGAAAGAGCATAACGGCGAGATTCTTTTGTGCGACATTGCTGCCCAGCTCGGGGTACCTGAGAGCTCGGTCAGAGCTTGGAAGCTGAAAGACAATTGGACTGGTTCTATCGGAACGTTCCATAAAAATGCGGAACGCTCCGAAACCCAAAAAGAGCAGGCAAGAAGGGCAAAGGTTAATGCCCGGGTTGCGTCTGAGATATCAGCTGCTCCTGGACTGAACGATCAAGAAAAAGACTTCTGCCTGCACTACCTGAAAACGTATAACGGCAAGCTGTCGGCGCTTCATGCCGGCTACAGTCCGAACTGTGCCAAGCAGCAAGCCTGGACAATGCTTCGTCGTCCAGCCATACAGTCATTCCTTCAGTACCTTCAGCAGCTGCGTCGAGCTTCCCTCCTGGTGGATCAAGACGCGATCGTGGAACGAATGATGCAGATTGCCTTTGCTGACATGACAGATTTTGTCGATGTAACGGTTGAGTGGGAGCCGCTTTTCTACAAGGGCCTTCCGGTCATGGTGAAGGATGTCGAAGGCAAGCCGATCATGATGACCTATGAGCGAAACAAGATGCTCTTCAAGCCGTCCAGCGAGATGGATGGAGGCCTGATCTGCGAGATCTCCCAGGGCAAGGACGGTACCAAGATAAAGCTTGAGGACCGGCAGAAGGCACTGGAATGGTTGGCCAATTATTTCATGATGAACCCAATGGATCGGCACCGGGTTGCTTATGACAATAAGCGGATCTCGATCGAGGAACGGAAGATTAGCGATGGGGATCCTGATGGTGATGACGATCAGGTGGTGATCCACTATGGCCGTTAGGGACGTCTACATCGATGAGCAGATAATTCCGAAGCTGATGGCTGGATTCCTAGACAGCCATTATGCCCATATCATCATCACCTCCGGCCGTGCCGGTACAAAGTCTTCGTTCGCCGGAATCAAAGCCGTTTGCAAGTCGGTAGAGCGCGTTCAGTGCTCTATCGTGTTCCTGCGCAAGTTTCACAACAAGATCAGGAAGACGGTCTACAGGGAAACGCTGCGAGCAATTACGCGGCTTACTATCCCAAAAAGCAAGTTCAAGATCACAATCTCGCCCTTTGAGATCAAATACAAGCCGACTGGCAACACGATCTACTTCACTGGTAACGATTCGATCGATGACACTAAGGGCATGATAGATGAGTCCAGGCCGATCAAATACGTTATCATCGATGAGCTTACCGAGTTCTTCGACTCCGGAGACGGTGAGGACGAGCTGCTAAACATTGAGGCAACATTCGCCCGCGGCAATGATGATACTTTTCAGATGATCTACCTGTTCAATCCGCCGAAGAACCCGAACGCTCCTATCATGGCCTGGCTGGAGAAGATGAAGCGCCGGTCCGATGTGCTGCATATTCATGTCGATTATCGTGATGTGCCTGCAGCCTGGTTGGGCCAGAAGCTTATTGAGTCAGCTGAGCAGCTGAAGCAGTCTGACATGTCAATGTACAACTGGATCTGGCTCGGTCTTTGCATCGGCATCGATGAGCTGATTTACTACATGTTTTCCGACAAGCATATCAAGGATCCTCCGGTCAACAAGCATGGCAAGCCCGTATCGCCGGACATGGTCGGGATCGGCGTTGACTATGGCCAGATGAACGCTACCGTTTACCAGGCGTTTGGAGTGTACCAGGAGCTGAAGCGTTGTGCTGGCCTGGGCGAATACTTCTATTCTGGCCGTGATACTGGCCATCAGCGTTCTCCTTCAGAGTATGCCCAGGACTTCGTCAAGTTCGTTGCCCAGATCGAGAAACAGCATGACTGTACTGTTCAGTATGCCTTCATAGATCCAAGCGCCAAGGGCCTCGCTGAAGAGATTAAACGAGCTATTCCGCGGATCATCATCCGGGATGCGCAGAACGCTGTAGCACTTGGCATCAGCCGGGTGCAGAAGGCATTGACCTTCAACATTCTGACAATCCATCCAAGCCAGAAGAACCTGAAAAAGGAATTCGGGCTTTACTCGTATGACAAGAAGTCCATCGAGCGGGGCAAAGAAGAGCCTATCAAGGAAAACGACCACTGCCAGGATGCTACCAGGTATTGCGTCATGGGCCTGTGGAAGCAGATCCGGCATTTTCTGCCGTTTGATGACAAAGATGAGGAGTGAACCGAATGTCTATCATTTCATCGATAAAGGCATTCATAAGCGGGGTGCGCAACATGTTCACACGGAGCCAGGTTGAAAAGATTGTCGGCGGCCAGATTGCCATAACGACCGAAATGACCGACAAGATCGAGATCTGGCGAAACATGTACATCGGCGCTGCTGAATGGATCAGTGAGAAGGACGGTGTCATCTCGCTGCGCCTTGAGCAGTCAATCTCCCGTGAGTTTGCTGATGTGGTCATGAACGAGATGGAAGCGTCTGTTTCGAACGTGAAGCTTGATACCATCTACAAGGCAGCCATTCGGGACCTGAATGAATCCCTCCAGGAAGCCATTGCTCTAGGTGCCTTCTGCATCAAGCCTCTGGGCGCGGGATCTTCGGTCGAGTATGTCAGCCAGGGCAACTTTATCCCGATCGCTTATGACAGCAAGGGCAGGCTCATAGACGTGATCTTTGTCGAGCTGAGGAGGAAGGGCGACACCGACTATTACCGGCGCTTGGAGAGGCACACAGCCAGCGACAAGGGACTTGCCATCACGAACACGGCATATCATGGCAACTCCGAGTCAGATCTTGGCATCGATGTTGGCCTGGGCGTTTTCGATGACTGGGCCAAGCTGCCGGCATCGATCATTTACCCGGGCTGGACAAAGCCTGATTTTGGCTATTACAAAAACCCGATCAAGAACACGATCGACAACTCTTTCAATGGCGTTTCGATTTATGACTCAGCGATCGGAATGATCAAACGCGCTGACAAACAGTATGGCCGGCTTGACTGGGAATACGAGTCTGCAGAGCGGTCGATTATTGCCGACATCGATGCTATTCCTGTCAACAATTCGCTTGGGTACAAGACAAAACCAAAAGAGCGCCTGGTAAAGACGCTTGATGGTGGTGACGGGACAGGAACCACACCATATCACGAGTTTTCACCCGAGCTGCGAGGCAATGACTTCATTGAAGGCCTCGAGGAATACAAGCGGAACATCGAGACAGCAGTCGGATTGGCCTTTGGTGATTTGTCCAAAGCACAGGAAGTCGAAAAAACGGCTACTGAGATCCGGGCAAGCAAAAAGCGCAAGTTCAACCGGGTCATCGCCATCCAGGATAACCTGAAAGACTGCTTATCTGACCTGGTCGACGCCCTGGCCTTCTATAATGGGCTGGTCAATACGGGTTATGAATTCGAGTGCGACTTTCATGACAGCATATTGACCGACGAAGAGGCAAATAAAGCCAGTGACAAGGCTGATGTTGCAGCTGGATTGATGAATCCCTGGGAATATCGCATGAAGTGGTACGGCGAGGACGAGAAAACGGCCAAGGCGAACGTGCCGGCAACGCCAAGCGTGATGCCAGACACCTTTGGAGCTGGTAACGCATGAACCAGGGAGACATTGAGCGAGTCCCTATGGGGATCGAGCAGGCTTTCGGCGATCTTCAGACACGAATCATGGAAGACATTGTTCGCCGGATCCGGATCAACGGCTTTGTTACCCGGTCTGCTGACTGGCAGATCACCAGGCTTCGGCAGCTTGGTGAATCAGAAGCTTACATCCGGCAGCAGATCCAAACCGCACTTAAACTGTCGGATATTGAGATTGACAGCATATACACGGATGCAATAGGCCGGGAATATGTCCGCAATTCGGGACTGTATCAGCTGACGGGCAACTCGCTGCCGTCGATCGCTGAGAACAGAGAGCTTCAGGACATGATGACTTCTGTCAAGAAGCAATCCAAGGATACATTGGACAACATCACCCGGTCCATGGGCTTTGTCACCCAGGAAGGTGGCAAGCTCAAAGCGCTGGATCTCACGACATTCTACCAGAAGACGCTCGATGCAGCTCTGGGTGATATCGGCACTGCAGCATTCGATTACAACACCGCACTGAAGCGTACCATAGACATGATGACCAACTCAGGTTTGCGCTGGATAGATTATGACTCCGGTTATCATAGCCGGGTCTCTGTGGCCGCCAGGCGGGCTGTAATGACCGGATTCAATCAGACCATGAGCTTTATCAATGAGAAGACGGCCAAGGACCTTGGAACCAACAGCTTCGAGGTCACCTGGCATTCTGGAGCAAGGCCGGAGCACATGCTATGGCAAGGGAAAGTCTACACAAAGCCGCAGTTGATCAGCATCTGTGGGCTGGGTACGGCTGGCGGGCTCAAGGGTGTCAACTGCTATCATGATTATCTGCCCTTCGTCCCTGGTGCGTCTGTCCGGACCTACAGCGACGCCCAGCTAGACCAGATGAATGCAGCAGAGATGAAGCCTCAGACCTTCAATGGAAAGGAATACACCCGCTACGAGGCTTTGCAGAGACAAAGGCAGCTGGAAACAACCATGAGAGCACAGCGGCAGGAAATCAACCTGCTGAAGAAGGGTGGTGCAGCAAATGAAAAGATAATCAACGCAACTGCCAAATACCGGGTAACATCAGCTGAATATACCGGCCTCAGCAAGGCATTGGGATTGCCTCAGCAGCGTGACAGGATCCTGCTGGATGGATTAGGAAAGGTTTGATGCAAATAGCCTGACAAGGCGTTCCGCAATCATAGGAACGGTTTAAGGCGGCTGCTTATGCGGTCGCCTTTTCGTGTCTCGAAAGCTGAACAAGGCAGACGAGGCTAGCCGACGGGCGCTAAACGGAATATGTCGACGGACACTAAACGGAGGTATTTATCATGCTCAAACACGTCAACCTGCAGCTTCTTGCTGAACCCGCTGCCGCGGATCCGGGCAGCGGTACCCCGCCAGCGGCTGCCCCTGCCACTCCACCGGCGGCTCATGCGACGCCCCCCGCCAGCGTCACCTTCACAGCTGACCAGCTGTCCGAAATTGACCGCATCACAACTGAGCGGACAACCAGGGCCAGCCAGGCAGCACTCAAGTCATACTTCGAACAGCAGGGAATGACAGCTGACCAGGCAACCGAGGCTATTAAAGCCTACAAAGAAACCA
>Ga0209066_10004064_pt1 | contig 16182 bp, 14 predicted proteins | sample All_14_2_FD_187198 | JGI IMG/M metagenome (GOLD analysis project Ga0209066, IMG submission 187198) | Freshwater microbial communities in response to fracking from Pennsylvania, USA - Allegheny Zone_MetaG_DW_15 (SPAdes) (version 2) ...
GCCCTGGCCGCCGCCGTCGCCGGCCTGATCCTCGGCGCTGTCGCCGCCCCCTCGCTGGCCCAGACCGCGATAGCCCATCCGTCTTTCGAGGTGCTGGATGCGAACCATGACGGGGTCCTGAGCCCGGCCGAATACGCCGCTCGCTAACCCTGAGTCGCTTCCCCTGCCGGTTTCTTGACCAGGCAAGCCGGAACGCGGTTGACAAATCAGGAAAATTATCCTACCTGCCGCTTGCGATGGTTCGCTGCTGCCACCACATCCGATGAAGCGTCTTTGAAAAGTTCAGGCTGGAAGTGTCGTCGCGTCCACGACCACAATCTCCCGGAAAATGGCGGTGCGTTTCGCGCAGGCCGATTAAGTCACTGAATTTGTTCAACTGCATATGGCGGTTTGGCGGTTTGGCGGTCTGTTTTCGACGCCACCGCCGCCAATCGGGCTCTCGCTATGCAGGTCACACGTCAACGGGAAGGCGATCGAACGCGCAACCATTACCGAACAGACCGCAGGAACCGCCCCGGCTGCAAGGCCAGCCAGGTCCAGGGTTTCCACAGGGCTGCGCCCGGTTTCCATGATGCCACGACCATCTCGGCCTTACCCACGATGTTCTCGGCCGGCAGCAATCCGACCCCCAGTTCGCGCGGCCAGCGGCTGTCGAGAGAGTTGTCCCGGTTGTCGCCCATCATGAAATAGTGGCCGGCGGGAACGACGTAGGTGCCGGTATCGTCGCCGGCCTGACCCGAGCCGCCATCATAGGTGACCCAGGTCCGGCCGTCCGGCTGGGCCTCCCGGATCTGCAGGACCTCGCGCAGGGGGGCGTCGTGATCGCGGGCCAGGCCCTCTGCGCGCTGGGGCAGGGGACGACCGTTGATGAAGACCAGGCCGCCCAGAACCTGGATCCGGTCGCCGGGCAGGCCGATGACCCGCTTGACCCAGGTCTGTTGCGGATCGCGCGGCAGGCGGAACACCACGACGTCGCCCCGCGCCGGATCACGACCGAACAGCCGCCCCGCCCCGACCGGCGGATGAAAGGGCAGGGACGCGCGGCTCCATCCGTAGGCGAACTTTCGCACCACGATATAATCGCCTGTGACCAGCCCCGGCTCCATCGAGGACGAGGGGATGGTGAAGGGTTGAAACAGCACGGTCTGGAGGGCGGTGGCCAGCAGCAAGGCCAGGACCAGGGTGCGACCCAACTCCAGACTCTCTCGCCACCAGGACGAGGGCGACGGTGCGGGGCGGGGCAGGTCGGGGTGTGATGGGTGATCGGTCATGTCGGCGACAACAGTCGAGATCGCCCGATCCTGCCATCGAATGTCTGTCCGGACAGGCAGGAAACCGTGTCCGGACAGGGTTGAACAGGCGTGGATCCGGCCTCAGGTCCGCCGTCCGAATGGCCGGGCGGGCGCTATGCCGGGGTCCCATGCGGGGGTGCCGCCCCAGTCGACAGGACGGGGCGCGGCGGGTGCTGGGCTCTGGGGCACCGGGCCCGGCCCGAAGTCGAAAACCGGCTTGTAGGGGCCTTCGGCGGCGCGGGCCTCGCGCTTGGCCTGGGCGAACAATTCTTCCAGCCGGTCGTCGTCATAGGGGCTGGGCTGGTCTTCGGCCGTGGCGGTTGGATCGCGGGGGTCGACACCGAACCGGTTGGGCCCGCGCGTGCCCGGCATCAGGGTCATCACGAAAAGAACCATGCTGCAGATCGAGGCCACAATCGCTATGGCCCCCAGGCTGCCCATCTGCGTCAGGGCGGTCTGCGTCAGGGCCTCGCTGCCCCCAAGGCCAAGGGTCGGGGCCTGGGTCGCCAGCGATCCCATGGTGCGGAAACTGACGAAACTGCTCGCCATATTGGGCACAAGCAGAACCATCCAGATCGCCGAACGACCGCTGTCGTGCAGGCGCCGCGCCAGGACGGCATAGTTGGGAAGGCCCAGCGCCAGGATCAGGACGACGATCACCGCCAGCCAGCCCAGCAGCCCCATCAGGCCCGCGCCCATGTCATGATTGCCAAGCGAGGCGGCGGCCATCACCAGACAGCCCAGATACACCAGGCCCTGGGACAGGATGAACAGCCAGTATTCGCCGCGCGTCGCCCGCCCCGTGAAGTCGGCATAGCGGATCAGGGGTCGCAGAAGCAGCATCGGACGGGCTCGGGTCGGCTCGAGGGATATCCTGACCATACAACTGCGCCGTGAACATCGGGTGTGGGATCGGGGTTAATATCCTTTCAAGGCGACACACCCCGTCGCGCCCACTCGCCACCCGTGCTTCAACCCCCTATCTATTCGTCCATGACCATCGCCGTATCCCCGCCCCCCATCCTCGAGACCGCCGGCGTCGAACCGACCGAGGCCCTGTCGATCCTGCAAGGAGCCTTGCAGGGGGCCGACGACGGCGAATTGTTCCTGGAGCGGTCTGAGTCCGAATCGCTGGTGTTCGACGATGGCCGTCTGAAATCGGCCGCCTATGATGCGACCGAAGGGTTTGGCCTGCGTGTCGTGGCCGGAGAGACCGCCGGATACGCCCATGCCAACGAGATTTCAGCCGCTGCGATGCGACGTGCCGCAGACAGCGCCGCCCTGGCCAAGGCCGGCCACGCCGGGGTCTCGGCCGAGGGACCGCGCGCCACAAACCAGAAACTCTATGACGAGGTCGATCCGCTGGCCTCACCGGCCTTTTCGGACAAGATCGCCCTGTTGTCCGAAATCGATGCCTGGGCCCGTGCGCGTGACCCCCGAGTCGTCCAGGTGTCGGCCTCCATCGTCGGCGAGCGACGTGCCATCGAGATCCTGAGGGCCGACGGCCTGACGGTGCGCGATATCCGGCCCCTGGTCCGGCTGAACGTCTCGATCACGGTCGAGCGTGAAGGTCGCCGCGAGAGTGCCTCGTCCGGCGCAGGCGGCCGCGCCGGATTCGAGACCTGGATCGCGCCCGACCGGTGGCAGGGACAGGTGGACGAGGCCCTGCGTCAGGCCCTGGTCAATCTGGATGCCGTCGATTGCCCGGCCGGCGAGATGGACGTGGTGCTCGGTGCCGGCTGGCCCGGCGTCCTGCTGCACGAGGCCATCGGCCATGGCTTCGAGGGCGACTTCCACAGGAAGGGCTCGTCGGTCTTTTCGGGCATGATGGGCAAACGGGTCGCCGCCCCGGGCGTCACCGTCGTGGACGATGGCTCGATCGCGGGGCGACGCGGATCCCTGTCGGTCGATGACGAGGGCACGCCCACGTCACGCACCGTCCTGATCGAGGACGGGATCATGGTCGGCTTGATGCACGACCGCCTCAGCGCCCGCCAGATGGGCCAGAATGCGGGCGGCAACGGTCGCCGTCAGTCCTTTGCCCATATGCCGATGCCGCGCATGACCAACACCTTCATGGAGGGCGGTCGGGACAAACAGGCCGACATGATCGCCTCGACGAAACGCGGTCTCTATGCTGCCAATTTCGGCGGCGGACAGGTGGACATCACCAACGGCAAGTTCGTTTTCCAGTGCACCGAGGCCTATCTGATCGAGGACGGCAGGATCACGGCGCCGGTGCGGGGTGCGACCCTGATCGGCGACGGGGCCACGGCCCTGACGAACATTTCCATGATCGGCGACGACTTCGCCTTCGATCCCGGTGTCGGGGTCTGCGGCAAGGCCGGACAGGGCGTGCCCGTCGGCATCGGCCAGCCTTCGATCAAGATCGGGGGCCTGACGGTCGGTGGGACGGCGGTCTGACCGCACACGGATCATCCAGGAACAACGATGTCCGACGAGGGTTGGGGTCGTACAGGGCGGTATTGACGGGTCCGCATCTTGGCGGCCCCCTAGACGGGCAGGACGATGACCCATCAGATCCTCGAGCATTTGAGCCGGTTCCGCGTCCGCTGGGCCGTTGCGGCCGGTGTCACTGTCGTGGCCATTGCCCTGACCGCCTTCGCGGTCGGTGGCGGAGGAGGCGACCGGCCGAATGCGGTCGAGGGGCCGCGACTGAGTATCGCTGTCGTGGCTCCGCCCGAACGGGACGTTCCGCCCGGGGAGGTGATGGATGTGGGCCGCCTCAACGACGGCTTCGATGGTCAGATGCCCGATAGGATGACCGTGAACAGGGACGATGTGGATCTGTATGCCGAACAGCCCGCCTATGTCGCGGACGATGACCGGGGTGACTATGGCGTCGACGAACGGCACGACGACCGTCAGCCTTATGAGGCCTCGCATCAGGTCGATGACCGGGATCGGCGTGACCCCATGTCCGGCCGCCCGATGTCCTTCGGCTTCGACCAGGCTCAGCCCGACTGGCGCGCCGAGCGTGAGGCCCGTCGTGCCGCATTGGATGCCCGCGAACGCGATCGGGCGGACCGCCGCGCGCGCCGCTACGACAGTTCGGGAGGATCGTCCCGGGACACGGACTTCTACTGAGTAAGCGCCGTCTGTGGCTCGGGCGACGCGGGGACCGCAAGCGGTTTCCAGTCCGGGCCGATGACATCCAGACCCTCGACCTCGAGCTGGTCCAGAACGCCGCCGGGCTCGGCCAGGATCCGCAAGGAGGCCACGCCCAGCGTCACCCCCGGTTCGGCGAGCGCTGCCTGCGTCGCCTCGGCCCACTGCGCACGCAGCAAGGGGGCGATCTCTGGGTCGCCTGAGGGCCAGCAGAGGTTCAAGGCCTTGTCGAGCGGCGTGGCCAGGGCCTCTGGCACGCGGAGTGATCGCCAGGCCTCCAGCCGTTCCAGGGCTCCCTCCGGTCCCGCCTCCGCGGCCGTGATCGCCGCCTCGATACAAGGCAGATAGATCTGCGGCGGTTGGGTAATCAGATTGTCAATCAGTTCGTCGCCGCGGACGATGCCGACCGGCTTGCCGGGAACGCCTGCCTCGCGGGCGGCACTGCGGACCGCGGCAACAACGCCACGCCCGCGCCGTTCGAACCCCGCCTTGTTCAAGAGGTCGAACCCCAGGAGCACAAAACTCTGGGTTCGCCAGTCCTGGTTGCGCTCATCGGCCATCAATGTGTCCAGCCGCGCCTGAAGTTCGGGGCTCAGATAGTCGGCCGTTGTGGTGCCGTTCGGCAGGCTGGAGATGGTCCGGATCCGCCAGAGCAGACGGAACAGGTCCGCTGCCGATGTCCGCCCCTCCTGCGGATACAGGATCCGCTGCGACCGGGCCGTCGCCGCCTCCAGCGCCTCTGCACGCCACGAGAAATCGCGTGGGACGCCGCCGATGGCCCCGATCAGGATGACCGTCGATCCGCCCTGCTCGACCTGCCAGATCGGCACTTCCGCCCGCCTGGCGGTAACCACGATGTCATCGACGGTGCTGACTTCAGGCTCGAGGTCCTGGGCCCAGGCCCCCGTTGCAAGAACGGAAGTGGCGCACAAAGCAACCATCAGACAGCGGAGCAGATATGTCTTCATGTTCAAATAGTGGCCAATGATTACGGACTGTACACATCACGGGCGGCAATGATGTCGCCGATTTAATGCACCTTTCTGTCTTGTAACTGGAGGCACCGGTCCTGTCCCGGCAAACGTCATCGCACAAAGAGGGGAACCCCAGGCGATGACCAAGACCATTCTTCTGGCCACGACGGCCATACTGTTCAGCGCCGGCTCAGCCTTCGCCGAACCCGAACCCGATCCGCAGGTGGCCCTGCGTCCCGTTCCGACGGGGCCGTCGGCCATCGACCCCCTCACCGACGCCGCACAGCAGGGCGTTCTGATCTTCACGCCCGAGTTCTTTGCCGAACAGCGGCCGAACACGGCCCTGGACATGGTCAGCCGCGTTCCCGGCTTTTCGGTCGAGGACGGGTCGGGCAGTCGAGGTTTCGAGGGCTCTGTCGGCAATATCCTGATCAACAACAGCCGTCCCGCATCCAAGAACGACACTGGCTCCAACGTCCTGTCGCGCACCACCGCTGCCCAGGTCGATCGCATTGAGCTGATCCGGGGTGGAGCGCCGGGCATCGACATGCAGGGCTATTCCGTCATCGCCAATGTGATCCTGAAGGTCCAGGACAGCCATCAGTCGATCTTTTCCTGGGATGGCGTCCTGTTCGACGGGGGGCGCGACATCTATGGCGCGCGCTATCAGTACACGGCTAAGGTCGGTGACCGAACCTGGGGCGTGACCCTGGCCGATGGCATGGGCATGAGCGATTCCAACGGCGAAGGCCGGGTCATCCGTCGCAATGCCGCAGGCAATGTCATCCGCGACGAAAGCTATTTCAACGACAGCTTCGGCGGCGGCAATGCGATCCGGGGAAACTATGCGGGCCCGTTCGCCGGCGGCAGGATCGACCTCACCGCCCGTCTGGGAATGGGTGACTATCACAGTATCCAGATCCAGGAATCGGCCAGCGCCCTGCGGGACAGCCGCTACGAGAACGACAACAGGGACGGCGAAGTGGGAGTGGTCTGGACTCGGCCGCTGGCACCACGCTGGACGCTGGAAACCCGGATGATCCATCAGTTCGAGACGTTCGACGAACTGTCGACCAGCAATGGCCGTATCGGCGGCGTCACCGATCCCGAACAGGCGTTTGCCGCCGACGGTACGTCCTCGGAATCAATCGTCAGGGCGCTGGTCCGCAATGAACGCTCGACGGCCCTGACCTTCGAGGCCGGGGCGGAGCTCGCCTACAACATGCTGGAAGTCGATCAGGCCTTTACGGTCGGCGGCACCGCCGTGCCCCTGCCCAGCGCCTCGGTCAAGGTCGAGGAGACCCGCGGCGAGGCCTTTGGCAAGGCGACCTGGCGTGTGCGGCCCAATCTGACCCTGGAAGGCGGGCTGAGGCTTGAAGGCTCGACCATCACCCAGTCTGGCGACGCCGATCAGGAAAAGAGCTTCTTCTTTGCCAAGCCGAGGTTCCTCGCCACATGGACGCCAATCGCCGCTAACCAGCTCCGTTTCCGTTTCGAGCGTGAACTGGGCCAGCTGGATTTCGGCGACTTCGCGGCCTCGGCCGAACTGTCGGACGGCAATGTGTTTGGCGGCAATGTGGATCTGGAGCCCGAGCAGCGCTGGATCTCCGAACTGACCTATGAGCGTCGATTCTGGGGTGAGGGCATCGTCTCAATCGGCTATCGCCACGACGAGATCATCGACGTCATAGACCGGCTCCCGCTGCCTGGCGGTCTGTCGGCGACGGGCAATATCGGCGACGGGACACTGGACCAACTGTCACTGAACGTCGTCGTCCCCACCGAGAAGCTGCATATTCCAGGCGGGCGTTTCACCTTCCGCAACGACTGGAACAAGACCGAGGTCACCGATCCAACGACGGGTCGGACCCGACCGATCTCGGGTGTTCGCCCGACGCAGGCCAACATCGGCTTCCAGCAGGACATTACACGCTGGAAGATCCAGTGGGGTGTCAACTATCTGCCGCTATTGGGCCAGGCTTCATTCGATCCGGATCAGAAGAATGCCTGGCGCGGTACCGGCTATGTCGAGGCCTTCACCGAATACAAGCCGACCCCGACGCTGAGCCTTCGGGCCCAGATCAACCTGTGGGACCGGTTCGACGTCGAACGCACCGTCTATGCAGACCGCCTGACCCAGGCTCCCACCTTCGTCGAGACCCGCTTCATCGATCCGAGGACGTTCGTATCTCTGAAACTTCGCAAGACGTTCTGAGGGCTCTTGCAGCACTCGCAGCCCGGTCTGCCGGTTCCCGAATGATGAAAGGGGACAGACAAAAAAAGGCCCGGTGGAACGATCCGCCGGGCCTTCGTCGTTTCGGGCGATGAGGCCTACTTCACGCCCTTCATCATCCATTTCAGGACCGGCGAGCCCAGAAGCAGGGCGATGCCGATGCCGACGCCCCAGATGCCGATTTCCTGGAACACCTTGGCGTAGGTGGCGAGCGCCAGGGCAGGGTCTGTGACCACGCCGCCGACGGTCTCGGTCGAGGTCGATTTGGCGACCAGTCCGGCGACGATGTGGGCCAGGGCCGAAGCCATGAACCAGGCCCCCATCATCATCCCCACCATCCTGGGCACCGACAATTTGGTGATCATCGACAGACCGACCGGCGAGAGCATCAGTTCGGCAATCGAATGGAGGAAATAGGCCAGGAACAGCCAGATCAGCGGCACCTTGAACGCATCGTTGACCTGGGTATGCGCCGCCCAGACCAGCAGCAGGAAGCCCGCCCCGACCCCGACCAGGGCCATGCCGAACTTGACCGGCACATTGGGTTCAAGCCCGCGCTTGCCCAGCCACAGCCACAGGGCAGCCAGGATGGGCCCGAAGATGATGATTGTGCCCGGATTGAAGGTCTGGGTCATGGCGGCATTGAAGCCATTCGGCATGGCCGTCGACTGGTCCGCAAACAGGGTCAGGCTGGACCCCGCCTGTTCAAACAGGGCCCAGAAGACCACCGAGAACATGGTGAGCACGATCGCCGCGAGCATCTTCCATCGCGCATCGCCTTTGATGAAGGTGGCTGAATAGGCGAGCAGGCCGATAAAGATGGCAGGCACCAGATAGAGCAGCGACGCCTCCACTGCATCGTGCTGCTGCACGATCAGCCACATCGGCACGACGAACAGGATGCCCAGGATATAGATCCAGGCTTCGCGCGGGACGCCGAAGGTCTTCTTGTCGAGTTGGGCGGAGGCGGGGGGATCGGCCCGGTTGCCGAGCCATTTCTGGCCAGCCCAAAAGGTGATCAGGCCGGCCAGCATCCCGATGCCCGCCAGGCCGAAGCCGTACTTCCAGCCGTATTCGATGCCCAGCCAGGCACAAAGCGCCGAGGCCAAGACCGAGCCCAGGTTGATGCCGACGTAGAAGATGGTGAAGCCTGAATCGCGGCGTGGATCGCCCTGTTCGTAGAGCGACCCTACGACAGTGGAGATATTGGGTTTCAGGAAACCGACGCCGACGACGATCAGAGCCAGGGCGAAGAAGAGGATGGATTGACCGCCCGTGTCGACAGCCTTGCGGATCGAATAGCCGCCGGGCGCGATCTCGGCCGGAAAGGCCGGGGCGACATTGGCCGCCGTGACCGGAGACGCGCTGGTGGGTTCGGGGACGGCGGGGCCCGTGGTCCTGATCCCTTCGGGACTGATGACAATCGGGGTCCGGGTGCCTTCCGTGACGGCAAACAGCTGGCGATCAGTGTCGCGCCCCTCGACCGCGATCGGATATTCGCGCCCCTGATACTCGATGAACTCCTTGCCGCCCGATCCCTCGAACGCCATCATGAAGTGGCCTGCAACCAGCAGCAGGGCGCCGATGGTCACCGCCTTGCGCGAACCCAGGAACCGGTCGGCAATGGCCCCGCCGATGACCGGCATCAGATAGACCAGGGCCGCGTAGGCGGCGTAGATGCCCTGGGCGTTGTTGGAGCTGAACAGGAAATGCTGGGTCAGATACAGGACTAGCAAGGCCCGCATCCCGTAGAAGGAAAACCGCTCCCACATTTCGGTGAAGAACAGGATCACCAGCCCCCTGGGATGTCCCAGAAACTGCTTCTGAGGTGCCTCCAGGGCGCCTCCCAGGTCCGTCGTACTCAAGCGATCACTCCTTCATGCAGCACCGACCGGCGCGCTCTTGGGGCATAAGCAGCACGGCTCGAAACACCCGACAAGTCTTAAGGATGAATCCGGATCGTCATGCCGGTGTCGCATGCCGTTCGGTGGCCGTCGGAACACCACGATCAGGAAGAAATCCGCAGATCCCGACCGGCCCCGCGCGATGGTCCGATCAATGCACGGGCGCGTCAGATCCAGCCCAGCCTGTCCCGGTACAGGAAAGACCCTGAACCATGACGCTTCGCCCCTTCACCTTCCCCGACCATGATGCCGTCAATGCGCTGCATCGCGCCGTCTGGTGGCCCGAACGCTCGGCGGCCGGTTGGCGGTGGCTGCTGGCGAACCCGGCGCGCACCGATATCGGTGCTGCGACAGGATGGGTCATCGATGACAGGGCCGGAGTGCCCGCAGCCTTTGTCGGCAACCTGATCCAGAGGTTCTGGCAGGACGACGTTCGCACCCATGGCGCGACCGGATTCTCGATCATCGTTCCGCCCTCCGTCCGGGGTGCCAGTCGACAACTGATCAGGGCCGTGGTGAGTCAGCCGAACGTCTTTGCCGCCTATACCTTCAACGCCAATTCCCGGTCGGCTCCGCTCTACAGCCGCCACGGCCTGATCGCCTGGCCACCTCGCACCCACGGTCTGAAACTGTCCTGGATCATCGATCCGATCGACTGCCTGCAGGGCCGGGTGTTGCGAGAGGCGGTCCGGTGGGCGCCGACCTTGACCGATCCCTACCGCGAAAGGTTCATGAACCGCCGCCTGGGTTTACCCCGCTCCGTTCGTCTGCCGTCCAAGGTCTCGGCCCTGAGCGACCTGGGCGACACGTCAGACTATGCGGCGTTCTGGAAGGCACTGAAGTGCGAGGGTCGACTGATCGCGGATCGCAGCCCTGAAATCCTGCGCTGGCGCCTGTCTGACCCCGACCAGGTGACGCCGCCTGTGATGCTGACCTTTCGCCGCGATGGCATCATTACGGGCTATGCCATGGCCATGATGGCCAAGGCCAATCCGATTGAGCCCGCCATTCTGGAGATCCTGGATCTTGTCGCCCTCGATGGCGAGAGCAGGGCCATCCCGGCCCTGATGCAGGCGCTTCTGACTCAGGGGCGGTCGCTTGGTGCCGCCAAGGTGCGGTTGCAGGTGCTCGGTGAAGAGCTGTTGCGCCGGTTGGGACCGTGGGCGGCAGGGGCACGCCGCGAGGGCGGCTGGGGCCACGGCCATGTTCGGTTTCATCACGACGGACCGGCCCACCATGGCTGGTCACCGACTCCGTTTGATGCCGATCACGCCTTCTGTCAGCGGCCGGTACCGACCCGGGTCGGGCGCGGACGGTCGCGGCCTCTGGCTCCGTCTCAGGCCTGAGACCGAGCCTTCAGTTCATCGCGGATTTCTGCCAGCAGGACTTCGGTTTGCGTGGGTCCGGCCGGGGCGGCAGGGACTTCGGCCTCCTGGCGACGGAGTTTGTTGATCACCTTGACGATCATGAACACCACAAAGGCCACGATGGCGAACTGGACCAGGGTGTTCAGGAAGGCCCCATACTGAATCGCAACCTTCTCGACATCCTCGGTCAGCGGATTCTCGGTCCTCAGAACCCATTCCAGCTTTGAAAAGTCGATCCCGCCGGTGATCAGGCCGATCGGCGGCATGATGACCTGATCGACCAGGCTCTTGACGATGCCGTTGAAGGCGGCACCGACGATCACCCCGACCGCCAGATCGATGACATTGCCCTTGATCGCGAACTCGCGAAACTCGGAAACCAGGCTCATTGAAAACTACTGTCCACTATCCGTATGGCCCGATCACGCGCCACGCGTGGCAGGCCCGATGAAATCAGGCGTCGGCCGAGGCGTTCAGCCGCTCGCGTAGTTCCTTGCCGCTCTTGAAAAAGGGCACCGATTTGGCCGGTACGTCCACCGTCTCGCCGGTGCGTGGATTGCGTCCCGCCCGCGCAGGCCGGGACCGAACGGAAAAGGCACCGAAACCCCGCAGTTCCACCCGTCCACCATCGGACATGGCCTGGGTCATACGACCGAACACGACATTGACCACACGCTCGACCTCAGCATGGGTCAAATGCGTGTTCTCGGACGCCAGCTTCTCGATCAGTTCGGACTTGATCACGCTCAGGACCTCGCCTTTTCAATCTCGCCAGGAGAATAGCGACCGCTTTCCACTGGGACGAAGACCCACCCTAACCTTCACGGGCCGCGCGAAAAAGCCCGGAAACGCCCGCAACTGTCCAAAGATGACGAATGTCGCCTTGCGTACACAATTGGCGCAACAGGTCATCAGGTTGCCGTTGTGCTATCCGGCACGAAAAAGGGCGGCCGGATCGCTCCGGCCGCCCCCCATTCGTCTTCGGACCGATTCGGAAATCAGTCCTGTTTGGCCTTCTCGCGCAGGGCGGCACCTAGGATGTCGCCCAGCGAGGCACCCGAATCCGAGGATCCGAACTGCTCGATGGCTTCCTTCTCGTCGGCCATTTCCAGGGCCTTGATCGAGACGGAGATGCGGCGCGTGGCCTTGTCGATCGAGGTGATCTGGGCATCAACGCGGTCGCCGACGGCATAGCGCTCGGGGCGCTGTTCGTTGCGGTCGCGGCTGATGTCGGATTTGCGCACGAAGCTGGTGACCGGCGCGTCGTCTTCGCCGAACTTGACTTCGATGCCGCCCGACTCGATCGAGGTAACGGTCACGGTTACGGTCTGACCCTTCTTGTAGAGGTCTCCGTCGCCGACAGGATCGCCACCCAGCTGCTTGATGCCGAGCGAGACACGTTCCTTCTCGACGTCGACGTCCAGGACCTTGGCCTTGACCATCTCGCCCTTGCGGTAACGCTGGATGGCTTCTTCGCCCGAGACGTTCCAGTCGAGATCCGACAGGTGGACCATGCCGTCGATGTCGTTGTCCAGGCCGATGAACAGGCCGAACTCGGTGGCGTTCTTGACTTCGCCTTCGACGGTCGAGCCGATCGGGTTGGCGGCGACAAAAGCGTCCCACGGGTTGTCCTGAGCTTGCTTGAGGCCCAGCGAGATGCGGCGCTTGGAAGCGTCGACGTCCAGCACGACCACGTCGACTTCCTGCGAGGTCGAGACGATCTTGCCGGGGTGGACGTTCTTCTTGGTCCAGGACATTTCCGAGACGTGGACCAGGCCTTCGACGCCGGCTTCCAGCTCAACAAACGCGCCGTAGTCGGTGATGTTGGTGATGCGGCCCGTGTATTTCGCGCCCGGGGGATACTTGGCTTCGACGCCGTCCCACGGATCGGACTGCAGCTGCTTCATGCCGAGGCTGATGCGTTGGGTGTCGGGGTTGATCTTGACGATCTGGACCTTGACGGTGTCGCCGACGGCCAGGACTTGGCTGGGGTGCGAGACGCGCTTCCAGCTCATGTCGGTGACGTGCAGCAGGCCGTCGATGCCGCCCAGGTCCACGAAGGCACCGTAGTCGGTGATGTTCTTGACGACGCCGTCGCGGACTTCGCCTTCCAGCAGCTGGCCGACCAGTTCGGTGCGCTGTTCGGCGCGGGCCTCTTCCAGGATCGCACGACGCGAGACGACGATATTGCCGCGCGGACGGTCCATCTTGAGGATCTGGAACGGCTGCTCCTTGCCCATCAGGGGGCCAACGTCGCGCACGGGGCGGATGTCGACCTGTGAACCGGGCAGGAAGGCGGACGCGCCACCCAGGTCGACGGTGAAGCCGCCCTTGACGCGACCGACGATGGCACCGTTGACCGGTACGCCTTCGGCGAAGACGACTTCCAGACGGGTCCAGGCTTCTTCACGACGGGCCTTGTCGCGGCTGATGACGGCTTCACCCAGGGCGTTCTCGACGCGCTCGAGGTAGACTTCGACGTCGTCGCCGACCTTGGGGATCACCGAACCTTCGCCGATGCCGAACTCACGGGCCGGGATACGGCCTTCGGTCTTCAGACCGACGTCGATGATGATGATATCTTTTTCGATGCCGACGACGCGGCCGTGCACGACCTGGCCTTCGCCGAGATCGCGGCCTTGCAGTTGTTCGTCAAGCAGCGCCGAGAAATCGTCGCGTGTGGGATTGAGGGTATCAGACATGAAGCTCTGGTGTTTCCGGATGGGGCTGTGGCGCGTGACCGAAAGGCCCCGCGCGAGGTGAAGTTCAAAGGTTTATGCAGGTCGTCCGAGGCGAGGCGATCGGTGCCAGAATGCCCGCGGAAGCCGAGGATGGGTGCGTTGGATTTGCGTCGACGACCTAAAGGCCGTGTCTCGCGCGCGCCGCCTCGACGATACGGCGGGCCGCATCGAAGGCCGCCTCTATATCCATGTCTGTCGTGTCCAGCAAGGCCGCGTCTTCGGCCTGGACCATCGGAGCCGCGCCACGTCCCGCATCGCGCTCGTCGCGCTTGACGATATCGGCCAGCATGGCCTCGAAACTGATGTCGTCGCCGCGCGCGGTCAGCTGTTTCCAGCGGCGCGTGGCGCGAGTCTCGGGCGTCGCCGTGATGAACAGCTTGGCCGGGGCGTCGGGGGCGATGACCGTGCCTATGTCGCGCCCGTCCAGCACCGCCCCGCCCGGCTGGCGCGCAAACGCCTGTTGCAGGTCCAGCAGGGCCGCCCTCACGCCGGGATAGCCCGCCACCCGGCTGGCCGCCTCGCCGGCCTCACCGGTGGTCAGGGTCGGGTCGTCGGAAAGGCCGCTCGCGTCTAGTGCGCGTGCCGCAGCCGTCGCCGCCGCCTTGTCCGACAGGTCGCCACCTGTCGCCAGCAACCCCATGCCCACAGCGCGGTACAGCAGGCCCGTATCCAGAAATGGCAATCCATAGGTCCGGGCCAGCCGGGCGGCGACCGTCCCCTTGCCCGAGGCGGCGGGTCCATCGACAGCAATCACGAAATCCATCAGGCGGGGTCTCGCAAATCCGAGACCTGGCGTCGAGCCGTCACCTCGATCTCGATCTTCATGCGGGGGTCGGCGAGACCGGCCTGGATCATGGTGGCGGCGGGGCGGACGCCGCCGAACACGGCGCGCAGGGCGGGCCAGCAGGCGGGAAAGTCGGCCGAGTTCGGCAGGATGTAGCGGACCCTCACCACATCGGCGAACGACGCACCGGCCTCGGTCAGGGCCGCGCTGATGTTCTTCAGCGTCTGTTCCGCCTGTCTTGCCACATCATCGGAGATCGTCATGTCGGCATAGTCGAAGCCGGTCGTGCCCGAAACGAACACCCAGTCGCCGTCGACCACGGCCCGCGAATAGCCGATATCGGCCTTGAAGGTAGAGCCGGACGAGATCAGATAGCGGGTCATCATGTCTCGTCGCCGTTGCGAGAGGCGACCACAAGGTCCCACAAGGTCGAGGCGGCCGCTGCAAGACTGATCAAGAACAGGAAGGCGATGAACAAGAGGGCAGCGTTGAACTGGGTCGGGTCGGTCAGCCGATCAGCGACAAATGAGGTCCTGGCTGTTCGGGGACCCGCATGAACACTGATCTGGCCCGATCTTTCCACGGCCAGAAACCATAGACCAAAGCCTAGGGTGCCAAGGACAGAAACCACCAGCCGTATCGGATCGCCCTCGCTTCCCCGCGCCATCGGCAACCTCATGATTGGATATCAGCGCCCAGTCCCCGCATCATCTCGACGAAGCCGGGGAAGGAGGTCGCGATCATCTCGGGATCGAGCACCGACACCGGTGCCTGGGCCGCCAGGCCCAGCACCAGATGGCTCATGGCGATGCGGTGGTCGTGGGCGGTGGTGACGGTCGCGCCGCCCGCCACGACCCCGCCGGTGACGATGAAGCCCTCGGCCTCCTCCTCGACTGCGACACCACAGGCGCGCAGGCCATTGACCATCAGGGTGATGCGGTCGCTCTCCTTGACCCGCATCTCGCCGACGCCGCGCATGACGGTCGGGCCTTTCGCGACCGCAGCGGTGGCGGCCAGGATCGGGTATTCGTCGATCATCGAGGCGGCACGTTCGACCGGCACGACGACCCCCTTCAAGGTCGAATGCCGGGCGGTGATGTCGCCGACCTCCTCGCCGCCCGAGACCCGGCGATTCATGATCGTCAGGTCGGCCCCCATCTCGATCCAGGTGTCGAACAGGCCGGTCCGGAGCGGATTCAGCATCACCCCCTCGACCGTCACCGATGAGCCCGGAACGATCAGCCCCGCGGCCAGCGGGAAGGCCGCCGACGACGGATCGCCCGGCACGGAGACGGCGCTTCCGGTCAGGGGCTGGCCGCCTTCGATCGAGATCGTCCATCCATGATCGTCATCCTTGACGACGACGTTGGCCCCGAAAGCCCGGAGCATACGTTCGGTGTGATCGCGACTCTTTTCGGTCTCCACGACCGTCGTGACGCCATCAGCGTTTATCCCTGCTAACAGAATGGCAGACTTGACCTGGGCCGACGGCACCACCTGACGCCACCAAGTTCCACGCAGTTTCCCGCCGATAACGGAAGCAGGTAGTCGATCCTCGGCTGACAACCAGGCAAACTGCGCGCCCATCTTCTGCAACGGTTCAGTCACCCGCTTCATAGGGCGTTTGCGCAGCGACCCGTCGCCGTCGAACGTCGTGGTGATCGGATACCCCGCCGCCGCCCCCATCAGCAGCCGCACCCCGGTCCCGGCGTTGCCGCAATCGATGACGTCCAGCGGCGTCTTGAACCCGCCCTGCCC
>Ga0209066_10004066_pt1 | contig 16180 bp, 14 predicted proteins | sample All_14_2_FD_187198 | JGI IMG/M metagenome (GOLD analysis project Ga0209066, IMG submission 187198) | Freshwater microbial communities in response to fracking from Pennsylvania, USA - Allegheny Zone_MetaG_DW_15 (SPAdes) (version 2) ...
GCGATCTCCTCGCGGCGTTCTTCATCGGCGTAGACGACGATGTCGTCGCCATCCGACTGGGCCGGCCAGAAGCCGACCACGCCGCGCGCCTCAAACCACTTTTCGTCGAGGATCTGCTTGAGCATCACCTGGGCGTCGCGCCACAGGTCGCGCGCCGCCTCGCCCACCACCTCGTCCTCGAGGATGTCCGGGTAGCGGCCTGCCAGCTCCCAGGTCGAGAAGAAAGGCGTCCAGTCGATGAAGCTCGCGAGGTTCTCCAGGTCGTAGGGCCCGAAGGCCCGAGTGCCGGTGAAGGTCGGTCGGGGCGGCGGCGGGGCGGCGTCCCAGTCAATCCTGAACCGGTTGGCTCGGGCGATCTCGACCGGCGTGCGGGTCTTCTGCGCCTGCCCCCGGGCGAACTGCTCCCGGACGCGGACATAGTCGTCGCGGGTGGCGGCCTCGAAGCGGTCCCTGTCGTCCTTCGACAGCAGCTGGGAGACGACGCCGACCGCCCGGCTGGCGTCCAGCACATAGGTGGTCGAGCCGCCACGATAGGCCGGGGCGATCTTCACCGCCGTATGGGTCTTGCTGGTCGTGGCGCCGCCGATCAGCAGCGGGACCTTGAAGCCCTGGCGCTCCATCTCCGAAGCCAGGAAGACCATCTCGTCCAGCGACGGGGTGATCAGGCCGGACAGGCCGATGATGTCGACGTTGTGCGCCTTGGCCTCCGCCAGGATCCGGTCGGCCGGCACCATGACGCCCAGGTCGATGACCTCGTAGTTGTTACACTGCAGGACCACGCCGACGATGTTCTTGCCGATGTCGTGGACGTCGCCCTTCACGGTCGCCATCAGGATGCGGCCGGCCTGTTCGCGCGGCTTGCCTTCCTTCTCGGCTTCCATGAACGGCATCAGCCAGGCCACGGCCTGCTTCATGACGCGCGCCGACTTCACCACCTGCGGCAGGAACATCTTCCCGGCCCCGAACAGGTCGCCGACGACGTTCATGCCGTCCATCAGCGGGCCTTCGATGACGTGCAGCGGTCGCTCGGCGGCCAGCCGCGCCTCCTCAGTGTCGACGTCGATGAACTCGGTGATGCCGTTGACCAGCGCGTGGCTCAGCCGCGCCGCGACCGGCAGAGACCGCCAGGCCTGGTCGGCGACCGCCACCTTGCTGCCGTCGCCCTTGTACCTGGGCGCCAGGTCGACCAGCCGCTCGGTCTGCGACCCGCCGTCCTTCGGCCGCCGGTTCAGGATCACGTCCTCGACCGCCTCGCGCAGCTCGGCCGGGATGTCGTCATAGACCGGCAGGTCGCCGGCGTTGACGATGCCCATGTCCATGCCGGCGTTGATGGCATGGTAGAGGAACACCGAGTGGATCGCCCGCCGCACCGGTTCGTTGCCGCGGAAGCTGAACGACACGTTCGAGACCCCGCCCGACACCCGCGCATAGGGCAGCAGCTGCTTGATCCGGCGCGTCGCCTCGATGAAGTCGACGGCGTAGTTGTCGTGCTCCTCGATCCCCGTCGCCACCGCGAAGATGTTGGGGTCGAAGATGATGTCCTCGGGCGGGAAGCCCACCTGATCAACCAGGATGCGGTAGGCCCGCTCGCAGATCTCGACCTTGCGGTCGGCCGTATCGGCCTGGCCGACCTCGTCGAAGGCCATGACCACAACGGCGGCGCCGTAGCGCAGACAGAGCTTCGCCTGGGCGATGAACTCCGCCTCGCCGGCCTTCATGCTGATCGAGTTGACGATGGCCTTGCCCTGCACGCACTTGAGGCCGGCCTCGATCACCTCCCACTTGGAGCTGTCGATCATGATCGGCACGCGGGCGATGTCGGGCTCGGCGGCGATCAGGTTGAGGAAGGTCTTCATCGCCGCGACGGAGTCGAGCAGGCCCTCGTCCATGTTGACGTCGATGATCTGCGCCCCGGCCTCGACCTGCTGGCGGGCGACGGACAGGGCGGCGGCGTAGTCACCCTCGGCGACGAGCTTGCGGAATTTCGCCGAGCCCGTGACGTTGGTGCGCTCACCGATGTTGACGAAGATGGGACGCATCAGCTGGCCTGTGACTTTCGGACAAGGCCGGGCAGGCCGTCGATAGAGGTTGCGTTGCTCTCGTAGCGCCGTTCGCGCCATTCGGCCTCGGGGCGGTGGTCGACGTGACGCCGAAGCTGATCACGCTCGCCCTGGAAGTCCATGAACGGCACGCCCCAGCCGCAACTGTCGGCGATACGGTCGATATGGACGGTTATCACCGAACGGGCGCGCTCGATGGCCGGGAACAGGGCCATTTTTTCGGCGAACTCCGGCTCGTCGAAGTTCACCGCCTCGCCGCGACCGTACAGCCGCAGGATGCTGGCCGGCCCCTCGAAGGCGCAGAACATCAGGGTAATGCGGCCGTTCTCGCGGACATGGGCCAGGGTCTCGATCCCCGAGCCGCCCAGGTCGACATAGGCCACCGTTCGCTCGTCGATCACCGCAAGGCTGTCGTAGCCCTTGGGCGAGACGTTCACCGACCCTTCCGCCAACAGCGGCGCGGTGGCCACGAAGAACAGCTTCTGGGCCTTGATGAAGGCGATCAGGCGATCGTCCAGGGCGTCATAGGTCTTGGCCATTACTGCGCCTCCACCGGCTGTTCGCGCCCGCCGAGGATCATGCGGCGGGTCAGGACAGCCTGCAGAACCCCGTGATTGAACAAGGTGCGCCAGATCTTGAAGTCCTGAGCCTGCAGGCCTTGCAGCCTGCCGACGATCTGCTTGAGCCGGATCAGGTCGGCCTCGGCGATGGCTGTCTTCAGTTCGGCCACCGAGGCGAAGCCCTCGCCGCCGGTCTGTGGCGCAAGCCCGACCCGGCCGCAGACGACGAAAAAGCCCTTGCTCAGCGGGCCCACGGATTTGTCGCCCAGCGATCCGGCAGGAACGCGGTTCAGCCGCGCGCGCAGATCCCGGATTTGTTCAGCCTCGATGGGGGAGAGTGCGAGCGCCATGTCAGACCAGCTCGAACGGTTCCAGCCCGGCCAGCCGCATGGCCTTGGGCCGCTCGGGGATCTGGCGCGGCGTCACACCCGCGACCTCGTCGGCGACGTGGCGGATGTGGTCCGGCGTGGTGCCGCAGCAGCCGCCCAGGATGTTGACGATGCCGTCCTTCGCCCATTCGTGCAGTTCATGGGCCGTCTGGTGCGGCTCCTCGTCGTACTGGCCCATGGCGTTGGGCAGGCCGGCGTTGGGATAGGCCGCGACCAGAGTGTCGGCGATGCGCGACAGTTCGGCGATGTGCGGCCGCATCAGGTCGGCGCCCAGCGCGCAGTTCAGACCGATGGCGAAGGGCTTCACATGCTTGACGCTGTTCCAGAAGGCCTCGACCGTCTGGCCCGACAGGGTGCGGCCGGAGCGGTCGGTGATGGTGCCGCTGATCCAGATCGGCAGCGCTTCCTGGCCCTCCTCGTCGCGCAGGTCGAGAATGGCCTTCAGCGAGGCCTTGCAGTTCAGGGTGTCGGTGATGGTCTCGATCAGGAACAGGTCGACCCCGCCGTCGTAAAGGCCCCTCACCTGCTCGCGGTAGGCGTCGTAGACTTGGTCGAAGGTCACGGTGCGGGCGCCCGGATCGTTCACGTCCGATGACATCGACAGCATGACGTTCAGCGGGCCCAGCGCCCCGGCGGCGAAGCGCGGCTTGTGCGGCTCCTTCGCCGTCCAGCGGTCAGCGGCCTCGCGGGCCAGCTTCGCGCCCGCCAGGTTGATGTCATAGGCGGCGCTCTCGGCATGATAGTCGCGCTGGGCGATGGTCGTGGCGCTGAAGGTGTTGGTCTCGCTGATGTCGGCGCCGGCGCCGTAGTAGGCGTCGTGCAGGTCGGTGACGATATCCGGCCGGGTCAGACACAGGATGTCGTTGTTGCCCTTCATCTGCACCGGGTGATCGGCGAAGCGTTCACCGCGGAAGTCTTCTTCCGTCAGGCCACGCCGCTGGATCATCACGCCCCAGGAGCCGTCGAGGATCAGGATGCGCTCGCGGGCGATTTGCTTGAGACGTTCAATGCGTTGCAGTCGGGTCATCACTTGCATCCCTGTTCGACGCAGGCCTTCTCGAACGCGGCCTTCTGGGCCACGACGGTGCGGCCGAGCTCGGTCGGATCGACAAACGGGTTGGGCGCGCCGGGCTTGAGCCGCGCGCGCTTGGCGTCGAGGTCGAACTGCTCGTTGTGCGGGGCCAGGAAGATGTCGGCCTTCAGCTTGCCGAGCGCGGCAAAGCTTTTGCGGTAGTCGGCGACGATGCCCTTGTACTGCTCCTTTGGCGCCAGCCGGTTCGCAGCGACCGTGGTCGAGCAGTAGTAGACGACCTTGCGCACCTTGCCGTCGACCTTCAGCGGGAAGGTCCAGGTCGTGCAGCCGGGGCTGTGGCCCGGCGTGATGTGGGCCGTCAGGACCATGCCGCCGTGTCGTACGGTCTCGCCGTCCTTCAGCACGTGATCGACCTTCACCGGCGGGAACTTCAGATCGGCGACGTCCTCGGAGCCGGGGTAGATCCCCTTCTCCAGCGCCTCGCGGTCGCCCGCGCTGGCGGCCAGGATGGCGCCGGTATCCTTCTTCAGCCGCGCGAAGCCCGCCGCGTGATCGAAGTGGGCGTGGCTGTTGAGCAGCACCTCGACATCGGTGACCTTGAAGCCGAGCTTGCGGATGTTGGCCTCGATCAGGTCGACATTCTGCGCCATCGGCGCGTCGATCAGGATGTGGCCCTTGGGCGTGGTGATCAGCCAGGCCGACAGGCCGTCGCTGCCGACGTAGTAGAGGTTGTCGGCCACCCGGAACGGCTCGGTCGGCTTCAGCCACGACGGCGGCAGCCCCTGGGCGACGGCGGTGACGGCGGTGACGGCCAGGGCGGCGCCCAGCAGCGAGACACGGATCTTCATGCCGCCACCTCCTTCGGGGCGAGCGGAACCTCCCGCACGCCCAGCACACGGCAGATGGCGTAGACGAGGTCGGCGCGGTTCAGGGTGTAGAAGTGGAAGTCGCTGAAGCCCTCCTCCGCCAGCTTGGCGCAGGTCTCGGCGGCGATTGAACAGGCGATGAGGCGCCGGGTCTCCGGATCGTTGTCCAGCCCCTCGAACAGGTTGCCCAGCCAGGCCGGCAGCGGAATGCCGCACGGATCAGCCATGCGCTGCAGGCCCTTGAAGTTGGACACCGGCATGATCCCCGGCGAGATCGGGATCGTCACGCCCGCCTTCCGGACCCGCTCCATGAAGCGCAGGAAGGTGTCGATGTCGAAGAAGAACTGGGTGATGGCCCGGGTCGCGCCGGCGTCGATCTTGGCCTTCAGCACGTCGATGTCGTGGTCGATGCCGGGGCTTTCCGGATGGACTTGAGGATAGAGGCCGACGGAGACCTCGAACGGCGCAACGGCGCGGATGCCGCGGGTCAGTTCGGTGGCGTTGGCGTAACCGTCCGCATGCGGAACATAGGCTCCACCGATCGAGCCGGGCGGGTCGCCGCGCAGCGCCACGATGTGGCGGATGCCGCTTTCCCAGTAGTCGCGCACCACCTCGTCTACCTCCTCGCGGGAGGCGCCGACGCAGGTCAGGTGCGCGGCGGGCTTCAGCGTCGTTTCGTCCAGCATGCGCTTGACGGTCCGGTGGGTGCGCTCCCGCGTCGAGCCGCCAGCGCCGTAGGTCACGGACACGAACGACGGATTGAGCGGTTCAAGCCGGCGGATGCAGGTCCACAGGCTCTCCTCCGCCTCCGGCGTCTTGGGTGGCGAGAATTCGAAGGAGACGCGGACGCCGTCGGAACGGCCGCCGGCGCGGGCCACGGGTCCAAGGGCGGTCGGCGGACTCATGCGGCGTTCCTCTCTGCGGCGGCGGGACGGCGCGCCGTCCAGATCTTCACGGTCAGGCCCCGCTCGACGGTCGAGGGCAGGGTCAGGGTTGGGTCGGGAACAAGGCCGCCGGTGGCGAGCCAGCGGCCCATCTCCTCGTCGGAGAAGCCGAGCCGCCGATGCTGATGCTGCTCGCGCAGGAATTCCAGCGTATGCGGCGCGAAATCGACGATCAGCAGACGGCCGCCGGGCGCCACCAGGCGGCAGGCTTCGGCCACGGCGGCGGCCGGATCGCCCAGGTAGTGCAGCACCTGATGGACGGTCACCAGGTCGGCGCTGCCGGCCGGCAGGCCGGTGGCGAAGATGTCGCCGTGACGCAGTTCGCAGACCGACAGGCCCGCCTCGCCCACGTTCAGGCGGGCGATGTTGAGCATCTGCTGCGACAGGTCCAGGCCCAGCGCTCGCGTCGTCCGGGCGCCCAGGAGGGTCAGCATGCGACCGGTGCCGGCGCCCAGGTCGACGAGCCGCCCCAGCGGCCCCTCGCCCGCCGCCTGTTCGATGGCGGCCTCAACCTGCGCCTCGGCCACGTAGAGCGAGCGGATCTCGTCCCAGCGCGCGGCGTTGCGGGCGAAATAGGAGGCCGCCTCCGAAGAGCGCTCCGTCTCGACCTGCGACAGCCGCTCGGCGTCGCGGCGCAGGATCGGGTCGGCGGCGTCGATCAGCGCCAGGGCATGGTCGGCCAGCGCCTGGCCCGGCCCGGAGGCGGCCAGTCGATAGAAGACCCAGGCGCCATCGGGGAACCGTTCGACCAGCCCGGCATCGGCCAGCAGCTTGAGATGGCGCGACACGCGCGGCTGGCTCTGGTCGAGGATACGGCACAGTTCCAGCACCGAAAGCTCTTCGCGGGCCAGCAGCGACAACATGCGCAGCCGGGTCGGCTCGCCCGCGGCGCGCAGGATCTCCACCGTCTGGCCGGAACTCAGTGTCATGGGGGACATAAAGATATCTTTATGTGATTATGTAAAGGACGAAAATGCCTCTCGCCCGCGCGAAGCGCCGGGGCGGCGGCACGGAATTTCTCCGGCCGGATCATTCTCCGTCATCCTGCGCCTCCTGCCTAGGACCCCGTTCGCGTCCCGGGCGAGGAAACAGGACCACGGCCCTGTTGGTGATCACGACATTCACCATGCCGATTCACAGTCGGGCAACAGGCTCGCGCGCATGGTCACCTATCGAGTACGGGGACCGCCACACGGCGGATGATCATGCGACGGCGAGCACGACGACAGGTTCTGCTGGTTGACGACAACCGCCACGCGCGGCTGTTCCTCGCCCAGATCCTGAACGCCGCCGACATCGAGGTCCAGCAGGCGGCCAGCGGCCCCGAGGCCCTGAAAATGCTGACAGAGCACCGCTTCGACGCGGTCATCGCCGACATGTACATGCAGCCGATGGATGGCATCGCGCTGACCCGGGAGATCCGGGCCATGGCCGACGCCGCCATTCGCAATCTGCCGGTGGTCATGGCCTCGGCCCAAGCCAATCGGGCGATCGTCGAGGGCGGCCGGGCCGTCGGCGTGACCGGATTCGTCGCCAAGCCCTTTTCCGCGGCCGCGGTCCTGACAAGGCTGGAGAACGCCCTGTCGCCGCGCGGCGTGCACTTCATCGACGCGCCAGGACCGGCGACTGGTCCCGCGCCGGCGCCAGATGAAACCGACGAAGACAGCCTCGCCTACATCTGACCCCGGCCCGGTCGCCGGCAAGCGCTGGCAAAAGTGATATCATTTTGATATAGCTTCCACCGGCGGCGGCCTCTCGCCGCGATGGGAGGATTTCATGCTCGGCGCCTTTCTCTCCACCCCGCGCAAGCGCCTGGTCGCCGCGGTCCTGTTCGGCGCGCTGCTGGCCGGCGGGCTGCTCATGCTGCTTTCCGCTCAGGCCTGAACAGGCGACAGCAGCGGCTCTTCATGGAAGTAACGCCGCAGGTTCTCCAGCGTCTGGCCGACCATCTTCGGAATGCTCTCCAGCGTTCCGCCCGCCGTGTGGGGGGTGAGCACCGTGTTGGGCACGTCCGCCCAGCGCGAGGCCGGCGTCGGCTCCTGCTCGAACACATCGAGTGCCGCCATGCCCAGGTCGCCGGCCTTCAGGGCGGCGATGAGCGCGTCTTCGTCGAGCACCGAGCCGCGCGCCACATTGACGATACAACCGCGCGCGCCGACGGCCTCGATCACCGCCTTGCTGATCAGGTGCTTGTTGGCCGCGTCGCCCCGGCAGGCCACGAACAGCACATCGCTATCGCGCGCCAACGCCAGCAGGCTGGCGGCCCGGGGCCAGTGGCTCTCCTTGTCGTTGGGGCCCCACCAGGACACCGACAGGCCGAACGGCTCGACCCGGCGGGCGATGGCCTGGCCGATATGGCCAAGGCCGACGATGCCGGCCTTTCGACCGTTCAGGCCCGGCCGCGGCCGCATGCGGTCAGCATGGGTCCAGCGCCCTTCACGAACCGTGCGGTCGCCGACCACGATGCTGCGCCACACGGCCAGGAAGGCGCCGACCGCATGATCGGCCACGTCATCGGCGTTGAGCCCCTGCGAATGGGTCACGGCGATCCCGCGCGACCGGCACCAGGGCACGTCGACGCCGTCGTAGCCGACACTGACGCAGGCGATCAGCCCGAGGCGCGGCATCTCCGAGAGAAAGTCGACGCCAAGCTTGATCTCGCCGGCATGCACGATGGCCTGCACTTCGCGCCCCGGCCCTTCCAGAAAGGTCAGGCGGTCGGCGTGCTCCCAGAGCCGAAGCACGCGATAGGTCGGTTCCAGCGCCGCCTGCAGGGGCAGCAGCATCTCGTGTGACAGGAGCAGGAGGGGCGCAGGGGCGGTCTCGGTCATGCCGGGGACTTTGCGCCCGGAGCTCCGCGCGTCAACCGATGACGTTGCTGCCGGCTGGTCGCACCGCCGGGCAAGATCTGATCCCGGCTTGTCCTGGAGCAAGCTGACCCGGTCAGATGACTCCATCTGACCGGGGGCGTGGCTGATCCTAACGCGTGAACTTCTGGAACTTGATCCGGTGCGGGATTCAGGCTGTCGGTGCCCAGGCGGCGCTTCTTGTCTTCCTCGTACATCTCGAAGTTGCCTTCGAACCATTCGACGTGGCTGTCGCCCTCGAAGGCGAGGATGTGGGTGCAGAGGCGATCGAGGAACCAGCGATCGTGGCTGATGACCACGGCGCAGCCGGCGAAATCCTCCAGCGCCTCTTCAAGGTTCTGCAGCGTCTCGATGTCCAGGTCGTTGGTCGGTTCGTCGAGCAGGATGACGTTGCCGCCGGTGGCCAGGGTCTTGGCCAGGTGGACGCGGTTGCGCTCGCCGCCCGACAGCAGACCGACCTTCTTCTGCTGGTCGCCGCCCTTGAAGTTGAAGCTGCCGACATAGGCGCGGCTATTGATCTCGCGCTTGCCGACCATCATCACGTCGGTGCCGCCGCTGATCGCCTGCCAGACAGTGTCGTTGGGATTGAGGTCGTCGCGGCTCTGGTCGACGTAGGCCAGCTTGACCGTTTCGCCGAGCTTGAGCGTGCCCGCGTCAGGCGTCTCCTGGCCGGTGATCAGGCGGAACAGCGTCGACTTGCCGGCGCCGTTGGGGCCGATGACGCCGACGATGCCGTTGGGCGGCAGGCGGAAGGTCAGGTCCTTGAACAGGACCTTGTCGCCGTATTCCTTCTCGAGACCGGTCACTTCCAGCACCAGGCTGCCCAGGCGCGGGCCCGGCGGGATCTGGATCACGGCGTGGGTCTGGGCCTGACGGCTGTTCTCCTGCTCGCGGACCATGTCCTCGTAGGCGGCCAGACGAGCCTTGGACTTGGCCTGGCGGGCCTTGGCCCCGGAGCGGACCCAGTCCAGTTCGCGGGTCAGGGCGCGCTGACGGGCCTCGGACTCCGACTGCTCCTGGATCACGCGCTTGGTCTTGGCCTCCAGCCAGCTGGAGTAGTTGCCCTCGTGCGGGTGGCCCTTGCCGCGGTCCAGTTCCAGCGTCCACTTGGTGACCTGGTCGAGGAAGTAGCGGTCGTGGGTGACCAGGATGACGCAGCCGGGAAAGGCTTCCAGGTGGTGCTGCAGCCAGGCCACCGACTCGGCGTCCAGGTGGTTGGTCGGTTCGTCGAGCAGCAGCATGTCCGGCTTGCTGAGCAGCAGGCGGGCCAACGCCACGCGGCGCTTCTCACCGCCCGACAGCTTGGTTACGCCGCTGTCGTTGGGCGGGCAGCGCAGGGCGTCCATGGCCATCTCGACGCGGCTGTCGATGTCCCAAAGGTCGCCAGCGTCGATCTTCTCCTGGAGGGCGGTCATCTCCTCCATGAGTTCGTCGGTGTATTCCTCGGCCATCTCCGCCGCGATGGCGTTGTAGCGGTCGAAGATCTGCTTTTCCTCGCACCAGGCGATGACGTTTTCCCAGACGGTCTTGGACTCGTCCAGATGCGGCTCCTGCTCCAGGTAGCCGCGCTTGACGCCGTCGGCCGCCTTGGCCTCGCCGCTGAACTCGCCGTCGATGCCGGCCATGATCTTCAGCAGCGTCGACTTGCCCGAGCCGTTGACCCCGACCACGCCGATCTTGGCGTCCTGGTAGAAGGACAGCCAGATGTTCTCGAACACCTTCTTGCCGCCGGGATAGGCCTTGGTCAGGCCCTGCATCTGGAAAATGTACTGGGCGGCCATGAGGGGTCGCTCGCTCTCGTCTGATCGTGGAATGGGGGTCGGCGCGGGATGTAGCGACCGGGCGGCCATCGCGCAATGCGTCAGGCGGCGGGCACCGTCTTCCAAGCATCACCAATTCATCGCCGATCCGCCAAGGTCCTGTCTCCGGAGGTTCACGTCGACCCGCTACCCGCTCCGCCGAACAAGCCGCCACGAGGCGGCAGGTCGAGGGGAATACCATCATGAAACGTCATCTTGTCGCCGGCTCGGGCCTGGCGGCTCTTCTGCTTGTCTCCGCGCCCGGCGCCTTCGCCGCCGAAGCCGGCGCCACCGACGTCGAGGCCCTTGTCGTCTACGGACAGGGACAAAGCCGTCAGGTCCAGACGGTGAACGACACCCAGATCGCCGACGCCGTCGCGGGCGTCAGCCCGCTGAAGGTCGTCGACCGTCTGCCCGGCGTCACCTTCCAGTCCGCCGACGCCTTCGGCGCCTACGAGTGGTCGGCGCGGATCTCGATCCGAGGCTTCAACCAGAACCAGCTGGGCTTCACCCTCGACGGCGTGCCGCTGGGCGACATGAGCTACGGCAACCACAACGGCCTGCACATCAGCCGGGCCCTGGCCAGCGAAGACATCGGTCGGATTGAGCTGTCGCAAGGCGCGGGCGCGGTATCCAACGCCTCCAGTTCCAACCTCGGCGGCACGCTGCAGTTCTTCTCGCGCGACCCGGCCGCGGTGTTCGGGGGCCAGGCCAACCTGACGGTCGGCAGCGACAACATGCACCGCGCCTTCCTGCGTCTCGAAAGCGGCGAAGTCGATGCTCTCGGCGGCCTGCGCGGCTATTTCTCCGTCGCCGACCAGTCCACCGACAAGTGGAAGGGCGGCAGCGAACAGCGCCAGCGCCAGTACGACCTGAAGGCCGTGCTGCCGATCGGCGAGGGGTCCCTGACCGCCTTCTTCAACCGCTCGGAACGCCGCGAGCAGGACTACCAGGACATGTCGCACGAGATGATCGCCCGTCTCGGTCGCGACTGGGACAACAGCCAGCCGGATTGGGCGCTTTCGGTCGCGGTCGCCCAGGCCTACAACACCGGCGCCGCCCTGCCCGCGCCGTTCGCGACGGTTGACGACGCCTACTACGCGGGCGCCGGCGTTCGCGACGACGACCTGTTCGGCGCCACGCTTGAAATGCCGATCGGCGAGACTTTCAGCTTCTTCATCACCGGCTACGGGCACAAGAACGAAGGTCAGGGCCTGTGGTATACGCCCTACCTGCCGAGCCCCGGCTGGGGCACGCCCGGTTCGACCGCGGCGCCGTTGTCGATCCGCACCACCGAGTACGCCATCGACCGCAAGGGCCTGATCGGCGGCGCTTCCCTGGACCTGGGGACGCATACGCTGTCGGCGGGTCTGTGGGTCGAGAGCAACGACTTCGAACAGGCGCGTCGCTTCTACGCCGAGACCGCGGCCCGTCCGTCGCGTGATTCGCTGGGCTTCCAGACCAACCCGTTCTTCACCCAGTGGGCCTACGCCTTCGAAACCCGCACCACGCAGTTCTACCTGCAGGACGTCTGGGCGGTGACCGAGGCGCTGAAGGTCAACTTCGGCTTCAAGGCCCTGTCGGTCGAGAACGAAGTTAGCACGATCTTCGTGGCCGACCCGACGCGCGCGCTGGCCGGCCAGATCGAGTCCGAGGACAGCTTCCTTCCGCAGATCGGCGCGGTCTACACGATCAACGACCAGGTCGAACTGTTCGGCGGCTACACCGAGAACATGGCGGCCTTCGTTTCCGCCGGCACCTCCGGTCCGTTCGCCTCGCAGCGCCAGTCGGTGGTGGACTACGTGGCCGACAACCTGGCCCCCGAGACGTCCAGGACCTTCGAAGGCGGCGTTCGCTACCGCAACGACCGCTTCCAGGGTGTCATCGCCGCCTATCACGTGACGTTCGATGACCGCCTGCTTAGCGCCAGCACGGCGGCCCCGATCCTGGGCCTGCCGGCGGTGCTGTCCAACGTCGGCTCGGTGGAAACCGTCGGCGTTGAAATGGCCGGCGAACTCGAGCTGAGCGACGCGTTCTCGCTCTACGCCTCCTACGCCTTCAACCAGTCCGAATATCAGGACGACGTGCTCTCGGCCCTGGGCGCGGTGGAAATGGCCACGGCCGGCAAGACAGTGGTCGGAACGCCGGAAAACCTGTTCAAGCTCGAACTGGCCTATGACCGGGACGACTTCTACTCGCGCCTCGGCCTCGCCTACACAGGCGAGCGCTACTACAGCTACGAGAACGTCGGCGGCGTCGACGCCTACACGGTGGTCGATCTCACCGTGGGCTATCGCTTCAGCGGCACGCCCCTTCTGGAAGGGCTGGAGGTCCAGGCCAACATCACCAACCTGTTCGACGAGGACTACATCTCGACGATCGGTTCGGGCGGCTTCGTGAAGGCCGACCCGGCGGGCACGGCCCAGACCATCCTGCCCGCCCCGCCGCGGCAGTTCTTCGTCAGCCTGAAGAAGGCGTTCTGATCCTCAACCTCCCCTGTTGAAGCCTTGGCCGGGGGGAAACTCCCGGCCATTTTTTCCGATCAAAGCAGAGCCATGACCGACCTCAGCCGCCGTACCGCCCTGGGCCTCGCCGCCGCGATGGCCGTCGCGCCGACCGCGCGGGCCGAGCCCGCCGTGGACATCGCCCACCCGGCCCTCGACCGGCCTCTCACCCGCATCGCGTTCGGCTCCTGCGCCAAGCAGGACAAGGACCAACCGATCTGGGAAGCCGTCCTGGCCGCCAGGCCCGACCTGTTCATCTTCCTGGGCGACAACATCTACGCCGACACCCGCGATCCGGCGGTGATGGCCGCCAAATACGCGATGCTGGCCGCCAAGCCGGGGTTCCGCAGGCTGCGCGAGACGACCCCGGTCATCGCCATCTGGGACGATCATGACTTCGGCGAGAACGACGCCGGCGCCGACTATCCGATGAAGGCCGAGTCCCGTCGCCAGTTCTGCGACTTCTGGGGCGAGGCGGCGACCAGCCCGCGCCGGGTGCGCGAGGGCATTCACGCCGCCTATGTCTTCGGACCCGCCGGCCGCCGGGTGCAGGTGATCCTGCCCGACCTGCGCTGGAACCGCACGCCGCTCCAGAAGCTGGACGGGGTCGACTACAAGTCCTGGTCCGACGCCAAGGCCGCCGCCGGCGCCCTGGTTCCCGGCCCCTACGCCCGCAATCCGGACCTCGGCGCGACCATGCTGGGCGAGGCTCAATGGACCTGGCTGGAAGCACAGCTGCGCCAGCCGGCCGACCTGCGCATCCTCGGCAGCAGCCTGCAGGTGCTGGCCGACTTCGCCGGCTGGGAGGGCTGGATCAACTACGCCCGCGATCACCAGCGGCTGCTGGAGACAATCCGCGACGCCCGGGCCGACCGCCTGGTCTGCATCAGCGGCGACACCCACTACGGCGAGATTTCGCGCCTCGACGTCAACACGCCCTATCCCATCTGGGACATCACCTCGTCAGGCCTTACGGAGGTCTGGCCGGTGACCCCGCCCAACGCCCTGCGTCAGGGCGAGGTCTGGCGCGAGCGCAACTTCGGTCTCATTGACATCGACTGGTCGACCCCCGCCCCGAAGCTGCGGGTGGAAGTCCGCGACGAGACTGGTGTGGCCCGCCTCGGGGTGAGCATCGACACGGCGACGCTGAGGGTCTGACCCGGCCGCTGTCCGGGGGATCGCGGCAAGCGGCCCCGAAGCGTCGGACGTCAGACCGACGGCGACCGGATCGCGATCCGGAAAACCAGCCGCTCGGGATCAATGTCCCGGGGCGGACGCGGAAACGGAGCCGCCGCCCGGACCGCTCGCATCGCCGCCCGGTCGAAGGCCGGCGTTCCGCTTGAAGCGGCCAGTCTGAGCGAGATCAGACGGCCGTCGGGGGCCAAACTGAACGCCACCTGGGCGACGCCCGAAGCGGCTTCCGATCGCGGCCGGTGGCGATCAATCCTCGACCAGACCAGCCTTGCGTAGGCGTCGAACGGGTCCTCAGGCCGGGAGGACCCGGCGACGGGCGACGCCGGCGCCACGGTCAGCGTCGTTGTCGCCGCCTCCGCCAGGAGTGGAACCGGTGCACGCTTCGGCGCAGCCGTCGACTCGTCCGGCGAGCCGGGCGTTGGCGAGGCGCGGCGCGGCGCTGGCCCGGCGCCCCCCTCGATCCGCGGAGGGACCGCCTGTTTCCGCACCGCCGGGCGAGGAGCGGATTGCGGCGCCGGAGCCAGCCAGACCTCGATCGAGGCGACGGGCGCCGATCCGGCCTCCGGCGGCCGCAGGAAGGCCGCGGCGGCGGCCAGATGCAGGGCGATCGAAATCGCCGCCGCCGCCAGCCACCCGCCGCGCGCCGCCGCCACGGTCAGAACTCCAGGGTCAGGCCGAGATTGACCGACCGTCCCGGCCCGGGCAGGGCGGCGATCGGCGGGACCATGCCGCCCGCCTTGAAGTCCCCGAAGGAGACGCCGCCGAGCGGCAGGTCGTAACCCTCGTCAAAGGCGTTCTCGACCCCGACATCGACCCGAAGCGTCCCTGTCGGCTTCCACACCGCCTTGAGGTTCAGAAGCGCGTAGCGCTCCGTGACAGGTTCGTTCCGGGTGACGCTGACCTGGTCCTTTTCGTCGACGAGCTCCAGTTCGGCGATCGCCGTCCAGGCGCCAAGCGGCTGTTCCAGCGTGAATCGTCCCGTCAGCGGCGCCATGTGGTAAAGGCGGTCGCCCGTGTCGCGGTTCTCACCGCGCACCCAGGAGAGCGACCCGGTCAGGACGGCCGGCGCGAAATCGCCGAGCGTCCAGAGATCGGTGCGGCCGCTGACCTCCAGCCCCTGCATCCAGGCGTCGTGGTTGGTGAAGCGCAGGCGCGCGAAGCTGCCGCCCGGCCCGAAGACCCCGAAGCGGTCGGCGTCGACGTAGTCCTCGATTTCGCTGTGGAAGACGCTGACCGTCAGCTGCCGGTTCGCCACGGGCGAGGCCAGACGCAGCGTGGCGCCCAGGTTGTTCGCCGTCTCGGGCCGCAGGTCGATGTCGCCGACGTAGGCGTTGGCGTCGCCGGCCAGCGAGGTCATGGCGGCGGACATCTGCCCCAGCCCCCAGGCGTAGCGCTCATAGAGGTTGGGCACGCGGGTCTTGCGCGCATAGCCGACTTCCACTGACAGGGCTTCGGACGGCGACCAGCGCGCCAGTAGGGTCACATCCGCCACGTCGTCCGTTTTCTTGCGGTCGCGCGCGTTGAACGCGGTCGCGGCCGCAGCGTCGGCGGCATTCATCATCCCGGTCCAGCTGTAGGGCTGGACATCGCCGGCATTGGTCTCGACCTGTTCGAGGCGCAGACCGGCGATGACCGTCCAGTCCGCCGCGACCGGACCGGTCCATTCCGCCCAGAGGCCGGTGCGGTCTCGCTGACCGCCGTTGATGTTGAGGTAGCGGTCGGGGCCCATCATCATGCTGCCAGCCACCGGGGGCCACCAGTCGTCCAGATCGGTCCGCCGGACATCGAGCCCCAGACCCAGCGTTCCCGCCTCACCGGTCGGAATGGTCACGGCAAGGGCAAGGCCCAGATCAACGCCGTGGCTCAGCATCGGCATGTCGCCGCCCTTGTCGGACAGGAAATTCATCTCGTGCTCGACATCGCGCCAGGAGGCCCGGGCGCGATGTCGAGCACGAGATGAATTT
>Ga0209066_10004068_pt1 | contig 16177 bp, 17 predicted proteins | sample All_14_2_FD_187198 | JGI IMG/M metagenome (GOLD analysis project Ga0209066, IMG submission 187198) | Freshwater microbial communities in response to fracking from Pennsylvania, USA - Allegheny Zone_MetaG_DW_15 (SPAdes) (version 2) ...
AACATAATCAGATTTGAACGATTTGAGACTTATAAAGGCAGTCAAATTACAAGTTTAAGGGGGATTATGCTTTGGGGATTAATCGGTTTTTTCATGTATTTATTAATTTCAAAAATACAATCAGCGCCAATCGGGTTAGTGATTTTTTTTGCAGTATTTGGAACTTCCTGGTTTTTGTTTAATTCATGGTTAATGCACTTCTTTTGCATATCAAATGACTATTTTGTCGTCAAAAACCACAATTTTGTTTGGCTGACAAAGATCTATAGAATAAAAGACATTAAGGAAATTGTTTTTGAGACGCAGAGCAAACAACCAAATTGTCTTCGAATTATTACAAATGACTTTCGTAACAAATTATATCCGGCAGGCACATTACGAGATAAAACCTGGCTTGAGATGAAAAATAGATTAGAAATGAAAGGAGTAGAAGTAAGAAATGAGTGTATTCCTGAAGAATAACCCTTTGAACCACTTGAACCACTTGAACCAAGGAACGAGCAAAGTAGTGAGTAGTGAGAAAAGAAGGCAAAAGGCAAAAGAAAAAAGGCAAAAGAAAAAAGTAGTGAGTAATGAGTAATAAGTTTGAAAGGGCGACTAGTGAGTCTGGCCCCCTCTCCTTGAGGAGAGGGACGGGGTGAGGTGCAACGCCTAACGCCAAACGCACAACTAACGCTGAACGCTGAACTCTGAACGAAAAAACTGAAAGCTGACAGCCGATAGCCGATAGCCAAAACTAACATGTAAAAAATGAAACAGAAAAATTTAACCTGGACATTTTTTTTGTTGCTTACTAACTTTACAGTTTTTGGACAGACTGGTGTAATAGAAGGGCATGTATACGATAGGAGAGAAGAAAAGGGACTTGCTTTAGCTAATGTGTGGCTGTTAAATACTAAACTGGGAACCGTAACTGACTTGAAAGGCAACTTTAAAATTGATAATATTCCGAATGGTATCTATGACTTGAAAGTTAGTTTTATTGGTTATGGCGATACTACTTTGAAAGCGCTCAAAGTATCTTGCGATACTTTATTGAAGATCAGGTTGGAATTACCGCCGCCCTGCAAATACGACAAGCATCGTAAAAACAAATCCTGCCCGGTATGTGGCAGGGAAGACGAGGTTGTTCCGATTATTTATGGGTTTCCAATGGGTGAACCCGACGAGCAAAATTATTTTTATGCAGGATGTGCAATTACTTCCTGCGATCCTAACTGGTATTGCAAAAGAGACAAGCATAAATTTTAAACGCCATGCGCCAGGCAGGTATCTCTGGGTGCATCAACCCCTTGAACAACTTGAACCATTTGAACAAGAACTGAGAACCGAGAACCGAGAACAATTAATTTGCCTCCTATTATTTTGTGAAAAAATATCACACAACGAAAATATTTCGAATAAATATTGGATTGTTGGGAAAATGTTTGAAATTTGTATGATTGTAATTCCAATTATGTGAATGAACTCATGCATTCATGTCCGTTAGGTGTATATTATATAAAAATGTCATACCTATAAGCTAGTTAACGGTAACATTAATTGACACGACAATGACTGACAAAATCAATAAAAAAACGAAGGGAGATGTTGCACATTCGCTTACTAAAGGTGGACTTGGGGCAATTCCTATCATTGGCTCTTTAGCAACGGAAATCTTTGGTCTAATAGTAACGCCACCGGTTGAGAAAAGGAGAGCAGAATGGATGAATGAAATCGCTGATAAATTGAAATTTCTAGAAGAAAACAGGAAGATTGATTTTCTAGAGCTTCAAAATAATGAACATTTTATTGACGTAGTACTTCAAGCGACAACTCTTGCATTGAAGACAAGTGAAAAGGAGAAAATCAAAGCATTTCAAAATGCAGTTCTAAATACAGCATCTGGTCAATCTCCTGATCAAACTATCAGTCAAATCTTTCTTAATCAGCTCGACAGTTTTACAACGTGGCATATTATAATATTGAAGTTTATTGATAGTCCCCGACAGTGGTTTCAAAAAGCAAATCGTACAGCGCCAAGTTATATGGCGAGTAGTATTTCAACAGTAATTAAGGAGGCTTTCCCAGAGTTGAATAATCAAGACGACTTATTGGACATAATTTGGAATGATTTAGGGACAGCAGGTTTTCATAGGACAAGTGGAATTAAAACAACCATGACTGGTGAGGGGGTATTGAGCGACAGGACAACGCAATTGGGCAAACAGTTTATTGAATTCATTTCAAATGACGTCATATAAATATCAATAGTATAAACACCATGCCAGTACAGAATTTTAGTGGGCAAACATTCGTATCCTTCCTTGATATTTCAGGGTTTAAAGATTTAATGAAAGACGACCGAAAAGCATTGGATGCTTTAAATGAACTATACCAATCTGGTTACAACGCATTATTCAATGCTGAAGGGGTCGAAGGCTTTTTTGTTTCAGATAGCGGAATTTTGTTTGTTCGATCTGGTTCGATTCATGAAAGGTTAACAAAAATTATGTCCGTGATAAAAAGAATCAATCGACAAATGCTATCAAGGGACTACATGTTAACGACCTCAATAGCTTATGGACACTTTAACTATCACGACAAACTCGAATTTGAGGGAATTGAAAAAAATCCAATTTATGGTTTTGCTTATGTTCAGGCATTTTTAGATAATGAAACAGGAAGTCCCCGAATACAGCCTGGACAATGCAGACTTGTAACACGAAATATTCCTGCAGAATTGGATTTTAGCCACGCAGATTTTAGTCTATTTAGACAAAAAGGTAATCATCGATATTTCTACTGGAATGTTGACGATGCTAATCAAATTGACGCTTTTGAGCATGAATACAATGACAGTTATAGGCTGAAATACACAGGAATGTTAAAAGCCTTAAAAGGAAATGAATAATAATACTACCGATAATATACGGTTGGCACGCACTGGGGCTGACGTTTTACAATCAAAAAACTGGCTACTATTATACGTCGTGCTGGCTGACAGTTAGTATTCCAAAATCTCCCACTGCGTTTAGTGTGGGAACATTAGTCACCAATTTCAAGCAGACAATAAAACCTATATGAAATATATTGCACCAACATTCAACAAGAAATCATTTCATTGCCCGAATTGTGGAATCTTAGCAGAGCAGACTTGGGCGAATAGTTTGAGTGGACATTATAATTATACTCAACCAAACGGGCAAATTGTAGCTAGTCAATATAGTGTGACAAACTTCCGAACAGCAAAATGTACCCATTGTAAAGACTTCTCGTTTTGGCTCGGAGATAAAATGATTTATCCTTTATCTGGCACAGTTGAAATGGCTAATTCAGACTTACCAGACGACATAAAGAACGATTATAATGAAGCCAAGGATATTGTCAATATTTCACCTCGTGGAGCGGCAGCGCTTTTAAGACTAGCAGTTCAAAAACTATGCGTTCATTTAGGCGAAAAAGGAATAAACATAAATGATGATATTAAAAGTTTGGTAAAAAAAGGTTTACCACAGACAATGCAGCAAGCACTTGACAGTGTTCGTGTTATTGGAAACAATGCTGTTCATCCAGGGACAATTGATTTTAATGACAATATTGAAATTGCATATGCTTTGTTTGGGTTTGTAAATATTATCTGTGAAATGCTTATTAGTCAACCGAAGAAAGTCAAAGAATATTATGAAAAACACATTCCCGAAAATATTAGAAACGGAATTGAAAAACGGGATAGTTAATAATTTTAAAAGTCAAGAATTAGTTTGACTATTGGCATTTAAATTAAATGAAATAAGAATCATTCTTTTAAAATCATTTAGAACTGCTCAGAATGAGAATTTTACTTGATACCAATATTATAATTCACAGAGAAGCGAGCAAGATATATAACAAGGATATCGGTTTACTCTTTAACTGGATTGACAAACTTCATTATGAAAAGTGTATTCATCCACTGACAATTGAAGAGATTTCAACATATCAGGATGAAGAAGTTGTGAATACCATGCAAATTAAGATTGGTAATTACAATCAATTAAAAACCGAATCACCTGAAAACGAGCCTATTGCCAATCTTCGTTTATTTGATAAGAGTCGGAATGATTATATTGATACAAGCCTAATAAAGGAGGTTTATAATAATAGAGTAGACCTCCTTATATCCGAAGATAGAGGAATACATAGAAAAGCGAAGATTCTTGGAATTCCAGAAAAGGTTTATAAAATTGATGCCTTTTTAGAGAAGTGTATTGCCGAAAATCCTAGTTTAAAAGATTATAAAGTGCTCTCTGTTAAAAAGGAGTATTTTGGTAACATTAATTTAGATGATGAGTTTTTTACTTCTTTTATTGAAGACTATCAAGAGTTTAAACAATGGTTTAATAAGAAGTCTGATGAAGTATCTTATGTTTGCATAACTGATGGTTTGGTTCGTGCATTTCTATATTTAAAAGTTGAGGATGCTGGCAGTGAAAATTATAATGATATATCTCCCAATTTCAATCCATGTAAGCGACTTAAAATTGGAACTTTTAAAGTAACATCTACAGGCTACAAACTAGGTGAAAGATTTCTAAAGATCATTTTTGACAATGCAATTGCAAATAAAGTTGAGGAAATCTATGTTACAATTTTTGACAAAAGGGAGGAGCAACAACGACTTATATCTCTACTTGAAGAGTGGGGATTCACATTATGGGGAGAAAAGGTATCCTCTAATGGTATTGAAAAGGTTTTTGTTAAGGATTTTAGCAAAAAACACCTTTCAGAGAGTCCAAGGAAGAATTACCCATTTGTGACTAAAAATTGTAATAAACTAATCGTACCTATTTGGCCCCAATATCATACAGAGTTATTTCCTGACTCTATACTAAAGAACGAGTCACCGAATGATTTCATTGAAAACGAACCGCATAGAAATGCTATTAGAAAGGTTTACATCTCCAGATCATACTATCGTAATCTTAATAAAGGTGATCTGGTTTTATTCTATAGGACTGGTGGTCATTATGAAGGAGTTATCTCTACTATTGGAATTATTGAGAGTATAATAACGAATATAAGAGATGAAGCTCATTTTATTGAACTATGTAGAAAAAGGAGTGTATTTACTAATAATGAACTGAAAGAATGGTGGAATTACAATCCTTACAATAAACCGGAGCAATTAATATCTCGTCCATTTGTAGTAAATTTCCTATATTTAGATTCATTTCCAATGCCAAAAGTTAATCTTAAACGACTTCGCGAATTAAATATAATTCAAGATGCACCAAGAGGCTTTGAACCCATAGAAAATGGTAAATTTGTACAAATTTTAAAAGAAGCAAGGGCAAATGAAAGTTATTTTGTCGATTAAGCCAGAGTTTGCTTATAAGATTTTTAATGGTGACAAAAAATTTGAATTTAGAAGAAGCATTTTTAAAAATAAAGAAGTTTCAAAAGTTATAGTTTATGCTTCTTCACCTGTAAGCAAAGTTATTGGAGAATTTGATATTGGAGAAATTCTGTTTAAAGATCTAAATGCTTTATGGAATGAAACCAAAGAGTTTTCCGGCATAACTGAAGACTATTTTTACAGTTACTTCATCGGTAAAGAAAGTGGTTTTGCTTTAGAAGTTAAAAGTGTGCATAGGTATAAAGAACAATTGAGTATAAAGGAAGCCTATGGCATAGTACCCCCTCAATCTTTTGCCTATCTCAAATAAGTTCTGTTGAATCTACGCCACCCTCACCCCATACAAATACTCCTGAAATTCGATAAACAGCTTACTTATACTGCCGGTATTACCAAGAACCTCTATGGCATCTTCAAGGGATTGGTATTTGTTGGTAAGGAGGATTGGTAGTTTATCCTGATCGAGTTCATCAACGCCGGTTTCTATGTATTTGCTGAGGACGAAGGATATAAATTCCTTTTGCTTGTCGTTGAGCAGGGCAAAGATGGTTGCTTCGGCGGCTTTAGCCCGGGCTTCACGGGTCATGGCGATGTAGTCACCGTTGAATACATATTCCAGTACATCATAGAGGTCGCTTTTCTCCATGTTGACTAGTTGCTGTAAGGTCAGTAAGTCTGATTTGGGGAAACCGGCATCTTCAAGCTTCTGCAGCAAGGTTTTACGGGTGGAGGGAACACTCCACAATTTTCTTAACTCTTCTTCACTATTGAAGAGTTTGGGTAATTCGCCAAACAGGTTGGTCAGGAATTCATCGGCTGAGATGGGTTTACCATCAGCACTCCAGAATGAGGTTGATACCATGTGCTGGATTTCTCTTTCCTTGCCTTTTGCCAGCTTTATTTTGATTTTAACCTTCTTATTGCAAATGCAGGGAGCCTTGCCGCATACATAACAGGGCTCCTCAGGTTCCTTGATGCATTCACATGGCCGTTTACCACAAACCTCACAAACTTTAGGAGGACCAGCCTCACACTGGCATGGGTCTTTACCACAAATACCACAAACAACTTCAGGTATCGGCTCACCATCCCATTCAGGGTCAGAAAAATGTTTGTAAGCTTCTACAAAATCATAGATGGTAAAGAACTCCTTTCCATCGAATAACCGGGTGCCACGGCCTACAATCTGCTTAAACTCGATCATAGAGTTGACAGGCCTTAAGAGAACAATATTCCTTATGTTAAGTGCATCAACTCCGGTGGAGAGCTTTTGTGAAGTGGTAAGTATGGTTGGAATTGTTTTCTCATTATCCTGGAATTCCCTGAGTAGTAGTTCGCCTTTTTCACCATCATTTGCAGTTACTCTTACACAGTAAAACGGGTCTTTACTTTTTGAATTCTGGCTGATTAAATCACGGATTAAAGCTGCATGTCCCTGGTTTGCACAAAATACAACAGCCTTATCTTTCTGGTTGCACTCATCAAGGTAAATAATTACCCTTTTCTTTTCTCTCTCTATAATTTCAATGCTGCGGTTGAAGTCCTTCTCTTCGTAAAGTTTCCCTTCTTCAATTTCTCCTTCTACAATAGTATCATCGGTTGTATACATGTAATCGTCAAGGGTGGTCTTGATGCGCTTTACTTTAAAAGGCGTAAGGAAACCATCGTTGATTCCTTCTTTGAGCGAATAGATGTATACAGGCTCTCCGAAATAACGGTAGGTATCAACATTGTCTTTTCTCTTTGGTGTAGCGGTTAAACCTAACTGGACTGCAGGACCGAAATACTCCATTATAGCGCGCCAGTTACTTTCATCATTCGCACCACCACGATGGCATTCATCAATTATGATAAAATCAAAATAATCAGGTGGATATTCTCCAAAGTAAGGTGCTGGTTTCCCGTTTTCATCAATACCACTCATGAATGTCTGGAAAATGGTAAAGAATACATTTCCATTGGTCGGAACTGCCCCCTTCTTTCTTATCTGGTCAGGACGTATCCTTACTAACGCATCTTCCGGAAACGATGAAAAAGAATTGTATGCCTGGTCAGCAAGAAGGTTGCGGTCGGCCAGGAATAATATGCGGGGACGGCGTGCTGCATAGTACTCTTTCTTTACTGACAGGTTCCATCGGGTTTGATATAGTTTCCATGCTATCTGAAATGCTATGGCCGTTTTACCGGTTCCCGTTGCAAGGGTAAGAAGTATGCGGTCATTACCTTTAGCAATGGCCTCCATGGTATTCTTAATGGCAATCTCCTGGTAGTATCGTGGCTGCCATGTACCGCTTTTATCCTCAAATGGAATATTAGCAAATTGGTCACGCCAGTCATTTTCAGTCGTAAAAGTTTTATTCCAGAGCTCATCAGGACTTAGAAATTGATCTACCAGTCCTTGTTTAGCCGTCTTCATGCATATTTGGTAAATCTCTTTACCGTTGGTGCTATAGGTGGTTTCAATATGCATTTTACTTGCATAATCTTTTGCCTGCATTACACCCTCATGCACAGACACTTCATCCGACTTAGCTTCAATAACTGCCAGTTTAATACCTTTATAAACAAGTATAAAATCAGCAATCAGTTTTTTACTTTTGCCACCACCTGTTTGAATTTTCCCTTTGGTTATATGATACTCACGAAGGATCTTTGAACCTTCAACGACACCCCAGCCACTTGCTTTTAGCTTAGGTTCTATAAGTTCTGCTCTGGTTTCGGCTTCGTTCATTTTAACCATGAATTAATCAGTATCTTCAATTTACATTTTCCAACAGTGATTCTGATATTGTTAACTCACCTGCAAATGCTTTTTGTAAGATTGATTTCTTAAGTTCTTCTAAGTAATCTATTTTACTCAAATAAGCTTTTTCAAGTCTTTGAGTCTGTTCTTTAAGAGCATCTAATCTCTCAATGATTAATTCTTGTTCACTTGTTTTTTTTGGAAAGTAAACTATTATTTTCTTTAATAAACTGGACTTAATCCCAACGACAGTTGCTCCAGTCCCTTGTAGTAAAATCCTCTTTCGAACTGGTGGAGAGAGAAGCATATATTTAAGAAATGTGGAATTAATTTTCGTTTTGTCTGGTTGCATTACAATTATTCTTTGTGCAAATGCTAACTTTTCAGTACTGTCAATTTGTGCAACGTTTGCTAATGGAGCTTCTGTAGTAAATATTACGTCACCAAAATTTGGAATACCTCGAGACATCCAGCTTTTATAATTGTTCTCACCAATAAATTCTTGTGGTTCGAGTTGTAGATAACCAAGTTTTACATTTTTGGCAGTTATAAGCCTTACGCCACTATTAGTTTTAACTGGTGTTCTGCCCCGGTAATCAATAAGTTTAATATATCGTTCTAGGTGACATTCTTCCCAATCCTCTCCCTTCCTTTCAAACACCCCCTCCAAATAACTCTCAAAAATCTCCCTTGAATTCTTAAGATTTTTTTCGGCATTGGCTTTGGCCTTGTCTATGGCTTTGAATGCTGAATTTAAAATTGAGTTGATCTTTTGTTGCTCAGCTATAGGGGGAAGAGATATTTGAATTTCATCAAGCATATATTTTGTTACTTGATTAATAACAGTATTTTCACCACGGCTAATCTGGTCTCTAAAATCTTCGCTGATAAAAAACCATGATAGAAATTGATTATAAGGACTTCTGATGATAGTCATAAAAGTTCCAAATGTCATATTTTCATGTAGTTCAGGTATAGTTGCTGTCTTGCCAACGAGTTTTTTACTTCCATTTCTGCTACACATTAAAATGTCACCTTTTTTAACTAATAATCTCTCATTAACTTTTTTATCCACTCTTACAATATCATTAAGATCAATTTTCCCATCTTGAATATTAGATGATCTTAAAACAACAATCCCATCATTACTTACCTCATTAGGTGTATAGGTTAGGCCAATTGAATATTCAGCTATCTCTTGCAATTTCTTTATTTCCCACCCTTCTCTCATAACAACTCCTCAATTGATTTCAATAATTCGGCACTTTCTTCATCCAAGGCCTTGATTTCTTGAAGTATCTCAAATGGGTCACGTAAAGCTGACTCTTCTTTTTTATTTGGGTTTTTTACGCTGAGGTCAAATGTGCGTTGGTCGATGTCTTTCAGGTTTACTGTCCAGGAGTTTTCGCTGTTGGCAAATGTTTTTTGCAGTTCTACGAATTCAGCGAGGTCACTCTCATTGAGGGGATTGGTCTTACCAAGGTTGCGGTCGAGGTTTAACTGGTAGAACCATACATTCTGTGTTGGCTTGCCTTTTTCGAAAAACAGGACTACCGTTTTAACCCCTGCACCGGTGAATGTACCACCGGGTAAATCCAGTACTGTATGAAGGTTGCAGCTCTCAAGTAACTGTTTCCTGATGGCAACGGTTGCATTATCGGTATTGCTTAAAAAGGTATTCTTGATTATAATCCCTGCTTTGCCACCGGCTTTAAGTATCTTCATAAAGTGCTGCAGGAAAAGTGATGCTGTTTCACCGGTTTTCACAGGGAAGTTCTGTTGTACTTCGGCACGTTCTTTACCACCGAAAGGAGGATTTGCCAGCACTACATCATAACGATCCTTTTCCTGTATATCGGCAAGGTTTTCTGCCAGGGTATTGGTATGTATGATATTCGGAGCTTCAATTCCATGAAGTATCATGTTCATAATACCTATGATGTAAGCAAGTGATTTCTTCTCCTTGCCGTAAAATGTTTTCTTCTGAAGTATGTCTGATTCGCCGGTTGTGAGTGACTTGCTGGCTTTAAGGTAATTGAATGATTCACAAAGGAAGCCTGCCGAACCACATGCCCCGTCGTATATCTTTTCGCCTATCCGGGGGGCAACCACTTTAACAATGGTTGTAATGAGAGGACGGGGAGTATAATATTCACCTCCGTTCCTTCCGGCATTGCCCATATTCTTGATCTTGCCTTCATACAGGTGGCTCATCTCATGTTTTTCAGCATGAGTCCTGAAACGCAGCTGGTCAATCAGGTTGATCACTTCACGCAGGTTATGTCCGCTCTGCAGGCGGTTCTTCAGTTCACTGAATATTTCACCAATCTTGTACTCTATTGTATCAGCACTGTCAGCATTGGTCTTGAACTTCTTCAGGTAAGGGAAAAGCTTATTATTCACAAATTCTGTTAGGTCATCTCCTGCCAGTGCATTATGGTCAATCTTAAGCAGGCCATTACCATTCTTTATTTTTGGTGCTGCCCAGGTACTCCATTGATACTCTTTGTCAATAATCGGGGTGTATTGTTTGCCGGTCAGTTCTGCGGCTGTGGCTCTGTCGCGCTCAAGGTCATCAAGGTACTTCAGGAAAAGCACCCATGAAGTTTGCTCAACATAATCCAGTTCACTGCTGCAACCGGCATCTTTATGCAGAATATCGTCAATGTTTTTAAACGTTTGCTCAAACATGTATTGAAAGAGTATTTATTAGTTTGTTAAGTAGTCAAATGTATGGATTTTTGTGAAGTGATACAAGAGAAGAAAAATCATTATAACTTTACTTCCATATAAAACTTGGCTATGAAAAAGGAAAAAGGTTCAAAAGAACTGATTGAGGAACATCTCACTGTTGTTAGAAGATTAATCATGGACACTGAATATCATTTTACCAATCTGGAATTTTTGTATCACTTGAATGAGGAAGATAAAAAGATAGTAAGTGGTTTCATGGTTCTCAGGAACTATAGGTCAATATTATGGCATCTAATTGTGCTCGATTTGAACAAACTTCTCAATAATAACAAAAATGATAAATTTAATTTAGGGAGGTTGATAAAGCGAGCAAAAGAGAACAGATATAAGCAATTCTGGAAACACCCGGTGGAATTTTCATTGTTGAATGCTTATGAAGAATATCTTATAAAATTGGAAGACCAAATATCCAGACTAAATGAAGTAAGAGACAAACATGTTGCTCACTTCGATAATAAGGAAGTTAACTTTTCTATTTCATTACCGGAGTTGAAGGTGCTTCTTAGTTTTTGTAAAGATGTTTATAATTCTATAAACTACTGTCTAGCTGATATCACCACTCATTGGTACTTTCCTGAAATGGACATGATAAATCCGGTAATCTTCAATTTGAGTAATTACAGTAAAATCAGGAATTTATTTTATGAAAACTTAACTAAGCATAAAAGCACAATTGACATGAATCAATTGAGTAAAATAATCAGACCTCAGGCGCAAGTGAATGTTGATGAATAGGGATTGTTTCAATGTCGCAATGTTTCATTCTTGAATCTGAATCTTGAATCTGAATATGAATAATGGCTCTATGCTCTACGCCCTACGCCCTATGCTCCCCCACATACACCGATCCCGAAATCCTCTCCCTACTCTCCCCAACAGCCACGTTTGGGTTATGAAAAAACATCCAGCAGTGCAGTGCTGAAGAAGCTGTTGGAATAGCAACACTCACCGTACCTGCAGACCGGGTTGACACATCAGGGTAGTAATAAGAAAAGGCTTCTGCCCCATTTGAAGTGTAAAACATAATCATAACACGGTCGTTACCACGGGTGCCGTCGCCTTTTACAGGGGTTTTCCAGGTTATGGTTAAGAGTCCGTTTTCATTGGTAACTGAAGTGATTATGGGAGCAGGGATGAGGCCGCGGGAGATGGGTATTTTGGAATAGTCGAGTAGGGGCAGGTCGCCTGAGGTGTTGAAGCAGTTTTTGAGGATGTAGGAGCGGGCTTCGTTTGATGCGTTGTCCATGGCTTCGGGGGCTGCCTGGTAGCCGATGTTGATGAACCGTTTGCAGGTGGCGGTGAACTGGCCGGCCAGCCTCACTTTTTCGCGGTGGAATAGTTGTTTGGGCGATTTGGGGTCGTGGTAACTGGCGGTTTTCAGCCGCGCAATTTTCTTCCCCTTACGGGTATAATGTACTACGTTGCCCAGTGAATTCTGGATACCGTCGGTTTCAATAATTGCCATGGTGAGTTTGTGTTTAAGGTTTGATTGAGTCGGGTTCCATTCGTATTTGGGTTACCCTCGCGTTACCCCCCGGTTACCCCCGGCTTACCCCCGCCTTACCTCAGGGGTAAGGAGAAGGTAACCGGAAGTTAACGGGAAGGCAAGGATGATTCGAATGAATCAGAAGTCATACCGCTTATGGTAAGTCAGCACCGCATTGCCCCTTACAAGGATCTTGCGCAGCTCCTTATACATGGCGTTCCGGTTCTCAACCTGGCCGAGCAGCGACAGCGAGTATTCAATGTTGCTCAGTATCTGCTTAAGGCAGGCTTTATCGAGGGTTGTATCAAACGTAACCTTATCCGTTTTCTTTTTGTCAGATACTTTTACGAAGGTATACTCGGCGTTCGACCATTCAGGAATCAGGCCTTCTGACAACACGATGTTTTCGAAGTTTATCAGTTTCCTGCTGATGGTAAAAACTGTGCCGGGTGGAGGCTCCTGTGGGGGCGGCTCAGTGCTGAAGAGGTCCCTTCTGATTACTTTTCCGCCCTTTGTGGTAATTGTACCGGCCCATAAGCTGATCGGGTCAGTCATGTCGTTCACTTGTTGTTTGTGGTAGATCTCGGTAATGAGTTCTTTTGTCAGGAATTCAGGCATAGTGAGTTTTTATTTGAGTTTGTCGAAGTATTGTTTCAGCGCCAGGTCTTTGGCCTTCCTTACAACCCGGGCATCATCAGCAGGGTCCGCCTGCGATTGCCAGCTGGCAAACTGGTGAAAAGTGGTTGCTTCCTGCAACATTTCAACCTTAACCAGTTTTTCAGCCTGGTGGTACAAATCCCATTTTTCGTCACCTGTGAGGTTTATCCATCCGTTGATTACGGCATAGTGGTAATTTACATTGCCGTAGTCGCGAATGCACTTAGTCTGGTAGTATTCATTGCGGCAGAATTCAAAGCCCTCAGCCATTTTCTGTGCTATCTCTTCGGCAGTGGGTTCAGGGGGAGGCTTGAGCAATTCAACAAACCGGCGCTGCCGCTCCAGTGCTGCCTTCCGCTCCTCCGACTCGATAAAGCCTTCGATGAACTTGTGCACTGCAATTACATTCAGCCCGTAAAACTCGCCAAACTCATTCCTGATTCCCCGTTTAACAGCCATCTCAATTTCGTCAATGGTGATTTTTTGGAAATACAGCCGTGCATCGTTCAGGATCAGTTTCGCCATGGTCATCATCAGCTTTTTGCGTTCTTCCTTGGTGCTGCCTGAGGGCGACTTACCAAGTTCGAAATAAGCCTTGTTAACGATCTGCAGGATCTTTTTCAGGGCATCATTCACCGGTATATCTGCAAGGCGGGTTCCGTAATAAGCCTGCACATACTCAATGTCCGTTCCCCTGACAAACGGACTGATATCCTCACGTTTAGTCGGCAAAGTCTCCATCGGTTATAATTTCGTTATAGGTTTCTTCAAGAATTTCGAGTGTTGACGGTTTGTTGTTGTAGTGTGTATTGCGGCGGTTTTCATAGTGGCCTTCAAGCACCTTCACAAAGTTGGTTGGCCTCATCAGCCAGTCGTAACTCGCAACCCAGTTACGCTCATTGCTTCCCGCCAGGAAATCACTTTCGGCCGCCATCTGCAGCATTTTCATCACCTTGTCGTAGCCATGTTCCTTCAGTCGCGCCCCGGCCGCTGCTTTGCGCGATTTGCTGAATTCAGTTACTTTAGGGAAACGATTACAAATCAAATTATAATTTTCCATAACTTTTTTCAGGGGGAGGGGTGCGGCGGCAGCCGCCGGAGATTTCTTTTTACCTTTTTCTTTACCTCTGTCTTTATCTTTATCTTTAAATCTATTATTGTCATCAGGTTTTTTTTCGGATTCAGTACCCGATACAGTCACAGATTCAGTCACAGATACAGTCACAGATTCAGTACCGGATTCAGTACCGGATTGAGTACCGGATTTCGTAGTTTTATCCATACCGGGTTCCCGGGTGAATATCGTTTCGTCGACGTCTTTCAGTTTCGGGTCATCAATTTCATGTACTATAAAATAAGCACCTGCTTCTCTTTTTTTCTTTCCTGATTTGAATTTGATGAGGCCTGCTTCAACAAGGTTTTTCCGCGCTTCAAGCAACCTTGTTACCGACATTCCGGTTTCGGCTGCAAGAATCAGGTTCGACCGCATGAAGCTCTTCCATGAATTGGAATTACAGATATCCAGGAGTTTTAAATACAGCAGGGCCGTGGAGGTATTATACATATCGTACTTCTGGAACTTCCAGAAGCGGTTAATCAGATCTATGTAAGTCATGGCTGTCAGTTGTTGGTTTGTTCTTTGATCCGTGAAATCAGCTCCCTGAAAACTTCCTCATATTCCGGATAACTCCGGTTAATCTGGTTGAGCTTAGGAACATTGTAGTATTTTGTAAAAAAGGCATTCAGCCCCCTTTTACCCACCTCCTTTTTAGCGATGTTTTCGTCAACCAGTACCCTTGTAAACGAAGCCATTTTCTGCAGTTTACCACGGCCGGGCACGAACTGTAAATTTTTGTCGAACAGATCTCCGACCATCTCATCCTGCAGTCGCATGAAAATTGGTTTATCAAGGAAGAAGCTGTAATCCTTTTTTATGCAATTGCCCTTTTCTTTTGACTTTTTGCTCCTGACTCTTCTTTTCCTGATTTCATAGGCTTTTCGAATAATTTCTTCACAATCATTATACACAAAGGAAGCACTAAAGTCATCCCAGCTTTGAATGTCGCCACTAAGAAACCTTATTAATCCCTGGTTCTTTGCTGTGGGTGGTAGTTGTTGGAGTGCTAATATAGCCCTGCGGATAATTTCATCATTCTGTTCTTTCGCAATTGTTTGTCTGCTTTTTCGGGGAGTTGTCATGAGTTTTTTCTTTTTTTTCGTCAGTATTCGTTGAGGGGTCCTGTAGTAATGCGAGTAGATCGGGGTAATAGTAACGACAAATGCCGTTAATCATTTTGGTGCGGATGTTGTATTTTATTCTATACCGCCTCAGGGTGCGGTCGGTTACACAAAGCGTTTTGGATGCCATAAAGCCGGTCACCCAGTTTTGCTTGTTTCGGAGGGCTGTGTAATAGTTTTTAAGGACTTCCCGCCTGAACCTGCCCAGTTCCTCCATAGTACTGTCGGCCAGGCCCAAAAGTTCAGGCATCGAATAGATATCCGTTTCCGGATCCTGCGATGGTGAGCTGGTTTCATCATCAGGTTTCTGCTTAAGCGAGCTGTTTTCATCATCCATAAGTGCAGTGTTTGGGGTAATACATTCCCAAAAATAACGATCATTTTTCCCATATTTTATAGTGCTACAGCAGGTTACGACAGAAAGGTTTTTATCTGTCTGAGGACGTGAATCTTACCCAACCCTCAACCTGTAATTTACGCAGGAAATACATGTAAAATGAAGATCTATAGGGGGTTATGCATGTTGAAAGGTGCATATGAAGGGTGATTTTGCTTAGGGCATAGGGCATAGGGCTTAGGGGGTGTGGATGGTATAGCATAGGGCTTAGGGCTTAGGGCTTAGGGGGTGGATGGTAGAGCTTAGGGCATAGGGCATAGGGCTTAGGGTTGCAAAATGTAATAAGCACGTCGCAGGTTAAAGGGGCTTTGGCGTAGCGCAGCTACGCCAACACCACGCCCAACGCCCAACGCCCAACACCACGCCCAACGCCCAACGCCCAACGCCCAACGCCCAACGCCCAACGCCCAACGCCCAACGCCCTGACTCGTCCTGATTTTTGTTTACAGTTTTTGGGTTAGTACTGTATTTAATTGACACTTCATTTTAACTGATAATGGGCAATGTTGAGCCTGAGCTTTGTTG
>Ga0209066_10004069_pt1 | contig 16176 bp, 11 predicted proteins | sample All_14_2_FD_187198 | JGI IMG/M metagenome (GOLD analysis project Ga0209066, IMG submission 187198) | Freshwater microbial communities in response to fracking from Pennsylvania, USA - Allegheny Zone_MetaG_DW_15 (SPAdes) (version 2) ...
CCATAGGAGATTACCAAAATAATCTTAAGCTTTCAAAAAAAGAGTTGAGGGCTTTTGAAAATCAAATAAAAAATGTGAGCAAATTTGGTCAGGAAAATAACATTGAGATCCTGATTGTAATTGCTCCAAACAAGATATCCATTTATCCCGACAAACTTACAGATCAGATCACCAAATTAGGTGATAAATCCCGCCTAGACCAAATAATTGAATTTATCACCCCTCACCCAAATATTCAGCTCCTCGACTTGCGATCGGTACTGCAAGACGCGCGCGTAGAGCAACCAACATACTTTAAAACTGATACCCATTGGAATCAATTCGGGGCATATATTGCCTACTCAGAAATCACCAACTCGCTTTCAAAGCAGTTTCCTGCCTTAGTACCATATCCACAAAACGCCATCGAGTCTTACCCATCGAATAGTGTTCGGGATTTAGCAGCAATGATAAAAGCTAACTACTTGACAGAAGAAGGGCCTGTTTGGAAAACAAGACCTGAATTTGTACAAAGCGTTCAACTTTCAGATTTGGATGGCTATCTTAGGACGACCTGGATACCTGATAGCACATTACCAACTGCATTGATATATCATGATTCCTTTGGAAATGTTTATTTAAATGAGTATCTAACCTTGAATTTTGGAGAAGCACATTTTATCCATCATGGCAGTGCAACAGATATCTTCCCTAACAAATATGTTTCTCCTGAAATTGTTAAGTACCTTCACCCCAATATCATTATCATCGAAGTAGTGGAAAGAAATATTCATATCTTGCCTGCAATTCTAGCCAAATTAACAACAGAACAATAAGCCCGAGGCCGATTGTCTACACGAAGTATTCGTGACTACCTGTTATAATACCTCTCACATACCATTAAACTTTTGCGAATATCATTTGCTCAAGAATGTGACCGAAACACTGTCTACTTTATCAAAGGTGAAACTCAATGGAACAAAAACAAAACTGGCTCGAACGCCCCATTCATCCACTGTTGCCTGCGCTAACCAATGAGATCGCAATTTTTGCGATCGTTATTTTACTTGCCATTGCCACGCGCTTTTACGATCTTGGCACACGCGTAATGAGTCACGACGAAAGTTTACATACTTATTTCTCCTGGCTGTTATATCGTGGACAAGGGTATGAACATTCCCCCATGATGCATGGGCCATTCCAGTTTCATATCGTTGCGCTGACCTACTTCTTGTTTGGTGCCAGTGATTTTACCTCGCGCATCCCAACCGCATTATTCAGCATTGCTATAGTGTGGATGGTCTGGTATTGGCGGCGCTATCTTGGCAAATGGGGTGCAATCATCACAGGTTTCCTGTTGGTCATTTCGCCTTACATGCTTTATTACGGACGCTACGTCCGCAACGAATCATTTGTCGGATTCTCTGGCGTATTAATGTTATATGCCATCCTTCGTCACCTCGAAGTTGGCGGCAGAAAATACCTGCTGATGCTCGCCGCTGCTCTTGCTCTGCACTTTACATCAAAAGAAACATCCTTCATCTACACAGCTGAGGCATTGATCTTCCTAGCAATCTATTTCCTTACACAGGTTACACGCCGTCCATGGAAAGATGCAGAAAAAGACTACCGCTCCTTTATCATCGCACTTGGAGTAACTATTTTGCTCGTTGGCGCCGCAGCAGGCTATGGACTTTACACCCGTGACGCACAAATCATCTCTGGGACAGAAACGGCACTACCCAGTAACCCAACGGGAGAGACTTCGCCTCTAGCCCCGCCCGAAACTGCTTCTGCTTCGTTGACATTAATCCTCGCTGGGATTGCATTCGCATCTCTGCTTGTCACAGCTTACCTACTCATTCGAGGATATGGATGGGAACGCATCCGCAACGAACGTTCCTTTGATCTACTCATGGTCACAGGAACCATCGTCTTGCCGCAGTTATCCCCTTTTCTACTTAAAATTTTTGAAGACTCACTTCACGTAACAATCCCGACATCTGTAGCTGAAGTTCAGGCGCTTGGCTCAGATATGCGCGCCATTCTCATCATCGGTGGTTTCCTGCTCTTAACCTTCATTCTTGCTATCGCAATTGGTCTCTTATGGAACAAAGAGAAATGGTGGAAGACTGCTCTTATTTTCTGGGTTCCTTTCACCATCTTGTACACTACCGTATTTACCAATAGTAGCGGTTTCTTCACAGGGGCAATCGGCTCTCTTGGCTATTGGATCGTTCAACAGGACGTGGAACGTGGAAGTCAACCCTGGTATTACTATCTACTCATTCAAATGCCTGTGTATGAATTCCTGCCCGCACTTGGCTTCATCGTAGCGGTCATTATAGGTCTGCGAAGAAAATCTGCTCCAAAAGCTGATGTACTTGAAGAACACGACAATAGTTCTAATCTATCCACAGAATCGCAAACAGAAGAAGTCATCAGTCTATTAGAAGACGAAACAAATACCGAGGAAAGAAACTTCCCCAACACTTTTAGCCTTTTAGTTTGGTGGAGTGTAATTAGCATGGTTGCGTTCTCGTATGCAGGTGAACGCATGCCCTGGCTAACCTTGCACATCACCCTGCCTATGATCCTCATCACTGGCTGGGCAATTGGGCATGTCATTGACACAACGAATTGGGAGAAATTGAAAGAACAGCGCATCCTGCTCACTGTGGCAACGCTGGCTATATTTATCACCAGCACAGCAGGCATGGTGCTTGCTCTCAATGGAATAACTCCCCCATTCCAAGGACAAGAACTTGCCCAACTACAAGCTACCAGTGCCTTCCTCTTGCCTTTAATGGTTACAATCCTAAGTGCTGTCGGCCTTATTTATCTACTACGAGAATGGACATTCAAAGAAATGGCTCGCGTGTTCATCCTGATATTTTTCTCGTTGATGGCAATCCTCACAACTCGCGCCTCATTCCGCGCCTCCTATATTACATACGACCAGGCAACAGAATTTCTCGTCTATGCACATGGGGCTACAGGTATTAAGGACATCATTACGCAGGCCGAAGAGATTTCGCAGCGCACAACAGGCGGTATGGGTGTATCCCTTGCATATGATGCAAGCGCACCTGATACAGGTGTATCATGGCCCTTCGTTTGGTATTTGCGCGATTTCACCAATCAAACATCATTCGACCAACCCACCCGTTCACTACGAGACCGTGTCGTCATCATTGTGGATGAAAAGAATTTCGATAAGATCGAACCTGCCATCGGCCCTGGCTACTACCGTGTGGACTACATCCGCATGTGGTGGCCGATGCAAGATTATTTCAATCTTGTCACAGACAGAGACCCGAACATTCCTTTCTCAGAAGATTACTCATGCAATGGCGTTATGAGTTTCTTAAAACTGCGTAAATCAAAGGACTATTCCCTGTTCTGCAGAGGGTTTACCGATCCCAATGTTCGCGCAGGTATCATTCAAATTTGGCTCAACCGCGACTATACGACATATGCACAGGCCCTAGGTCGCCCAGATTTGACTCCTTCCACCTGGCAACCTGCAGACAAAATGAGACTATATATTCGTCAGGATGTTGCTTCACAAATTTGGAACTATGGTGTCGCCCCCACCACTACCGAACTTATTGAAGACCCAACCGAAGGCAAGTTCATTCAACTTTCTGCTGATTTAATACTTGACTCGACACGCTCAAACCCCATTATCATGAATGCCCCTCGTTCGCTGGCATTCGCAGCTGATGGCACTATTTACGTTGCAGACTCACGCAACCACCGCATCCTTCACCTCGATTTGGAGGGCAATACTCTGCATGAATGGGGAACTTTTGCAGATGGAGTTAACACTCCTATCGGAGATGGTACGTTTAACGAACCTTGGGGCATTGCGGTTGGCCCTGATGGCTCGGTCTATGTCAGCGATACTTGGAATCATCGCATCGAAAAGTTCACCGCAAGCGGCCGATTCATCAAAGCATGGGGTACATTCGGTCAGGGTGAAACACCCGAGTCATTTTATGGTCCACGCGGACTTGCAGTGGATGCTGAGGGGCGGGTATATGTCACAGATACAGGGAACAAGCGCATCGTTGTATTTGATGCGGACGGGAACTTCATCACACAGTTTGGTAGTGCAGGCTTCGACCCTGGCCAATTTGATGAGCCTGTTGGTGTTACAGTCGACAAAAACGGAACTGTTTATGTTGTAGATACATGGAATCAGCGCATCCAAACGTTTATTCCAAACGATGTAGAAGGTAGCCTAACATTCACTCCAGACAGGCAGTGGGACGTGTTTGGCTGGTTTGGACAGTCACTTGACAATAAGCCCTTCATCGCCGTGAACGATCAATTACATGTCTTCATTACAGACCCCGAAGGCTACCGCATAATGGAATTTGACCGCGAAGGCAAGGTGGTTCGCACATGGGGTGAGTATGGCGACGGGCCAGCAAATTTTGGCCTTGCATCTGGCATTGCAGTGGATGCTGAAGGCTACATTTGGGTGACAGATGGAGCGTTCAACCGCATCATGAGATTTACGCTTCCAGAATAATCAACATACCCCGTGAGTTTGTAACTCACGGGGTATTCTTATGTGTATAATTTTTCTGGTGATATAATACCGATGCTTTTTCAGAATATCGCATGATTTAATCTACCGAAACTTAGTGTTTGCTCATATTTCTTGCAAACAAGTCTAATAAGTTAGGCAGCATGCGATAAATAAAATACCCCCCGAGGGAGAATAATGAAACTCCACGAATACCAATCAAAAACAATTTTTTCAAAATATGGCATCCCGATCCCAAAGGGACGGGTTGCGGCTACCGCTCAGGAAGCAAAGCAAATTGCTGAAGAGCTTGGTGGCCGCGTTGTCATTAAATCACAAGTGCTGGTTGGCGGGCGCGGAAAAGCTGGCGGTGTGAAACTTGCCAAGGATTCTGCGGAAGCCGAACAACTTGCGACTCAAATCCTGGGTATGGACATCAAAGGCTTACCCGTTCGCAAGGTGCTTGTTGATGAGGCCTCCGCCATAGACCAGGAGATCTATTTCGCCATTACAGATGACCGCTCGGCCAAAAAGCCTGTGATCATCGCCTCTGCTGCTGGCGGCGTAGATATCGAAGAAGTAGCTGCAAAGACACCGGAAAAGATCATTAAAGTGAATATTGATCCGTTGCTCGGCATGCGTGAATACATTGCACGCGATGTAGCCGCAGCGATTGACCTGCCGCGTGAGTACTGGCGCGATTTCACCAAGATCGCAATGGGACTATATGAAGTGTACAAGTCCACAGACGCATCCCTCGCTGAAATCAACCCATTGGTCATCACCAAAGACAAGAAGCTTGTTGCGCTCGATGGCAAGATGATGATCGATGACAATGCCCTTTACCGCCATCCAGATCTTGCAGAAATGCGCGATACAGACGAAGATGCCCCCTCCGAGATCGAAGCCCGCAAGTATGGTCTTTCCTTCATCAAGTTGGACGGTAATATCGGCTGTATGGTCAACGGCGCAGGCCTTGCCATGACCAGCATGGATGTGATCAAACTCTTCGGCGGCGAACCTGCCAACTTCCTGGATGTAGGCGGCGGTGCAGACTCAAAGAAAGTTGCTGCAGCCATGCGCATCATCCTCTCCGACCCAAGCGTAAAAGCCGTATTGTTCAACATCTTCGGCGGCATCACCCGCTGTGACGAAGTTGCCAAAGGCATCCTCGTTGCAATGGATGAAGTAAAACCGAAAGTCCCGATGGTTGTCCGTCTCGTTGGCACGAATGCCGAAGAAGGACGCCGCTTGCTCGAAAACGCAAATATGATCACCGCAGAAACCCTCGCCGACGCGGCGAAGAAATCTGTTGAAGCCGCGAAGAAAGGGAACTAACCCATGAGCATTTTAGTTGACAAGAACACCCGCCTGATCGTTCAAGGCATTACAGGCAATGAAGGCTTATTCCACACCACACAAATGGTCGCCTACGGCACCAATGTTGTCGGCGGTGTGACCCCCGGCAAAGGCGGCGAATGGGTTCTAGACGGCAAACTCCCCGTCTTTGATTCAGTGAAGATGGCCAAGGATGCTACAGACGCAAACGCAACCATTATCTTCGTCCCTGCCCGCTTCGCACCAGACGCCATGTTTGAAGCCGCAGACGCAGGCATTCCCCTCATCATCTGCATTACCGAAGGTGTGGTCGTACAGGATATGATGCGCGTGCGCAATTATCTGGACCAGAAAAAAGTCCGCCTGATTGGACCGAACTGCCCCGGTCTGCTCACCCCCGGTGAAGCAAAAGTTGGCATCATCCCTGGCAACATTGCCATCCCCGGCAATGTCGGTGTGGTCTCCCGCTCCGGTACATTGACTTATGAAGTGCTCTATGCCATGAAGAACCTCGGCATGGGCGCATCCACTTGCGTGGGCATCGGCGGTGACCCGATCAACGGCACAAACTTCCTCGATGTACTGGAGATGTTTGAACATGATCCCAAGACCGAGAAGGTCATCATGATCGGCGAGATCGGCGGCAACGAAGAAGAAAAGGCCGCAGCCTACATTGCATCCAAAATGACAAAACCCGTTGCGTCCTTCATCGCAGGCCAAACTGCTCCTGCAGGAAAACGTATGGGACACGCAGGTGCGATTATTGAAGGCGGTGCAGGAACAGCCGCAGACAAGATCAAAGCCCTTGAAGCCGCTGGCGTGAAAGTTGCCAAGCACCCGGAAGAAATTCCAACCCTTTTGATCTAACCAAAAGCTTGTTCGGGGCTAAGCCCCGAACAAGCTTTTTTGTAACAATCAAACCCTATCAGAAACACAGAGAGCCGCCTTTATCAGGCGGCTCTACGGTTATAATCTCAAACAATAAATTACTTCTTGCGAGCTTCGATATAGGTTACAGCATCGCCCACAGTGGTGATCTTCTGGGCATCTTCATCAGAGATCTCGGCGCCGAATTTATCTTCAAAAGCCATGATCAATTCAACGAGATCGAGAGAGTCAGCTTCGAGGTCCTCACGGAAACGAGCTTCCATTGTGATCTTTGCTTCATCCGCGCCGAGAAGATCCTTCACGATCGCCTTAAGTTCAGTATATGTGTCAGACATTACAGCCTCCAGTTTTATATTTGATGTAGTATTTATTGTAATCGCTTGGCAAAGCCTGTCAAGCCAGAGCATCACACTCAGGAACACTACCCCATGACAAAAGTTGCGCCAATTGACCAAAGAAAATCCGATCACATTAAAATCAACTTAGAGCAGGATGTTCGCTCCGCACTGACGAGTGGGCTTGAAAAATATCATTTCATCCACGAGGCATTGCCCGAACTTGACTTGAATCGCATCGACACAAGCCTCAGCCTGTTCGGTAAACAACTGACATCCCCTACCCTTATCAGCTCCATGACAGGCGGGACCTCCGAAGCAGAAACCATCAATCTGCGCCTCGCCGAAGCCGCACAGGAATGCGGCATTGCCATGGGGGTTGGTTCACAGCGCGCCGCCATTGAACACCCTGAACAAGCACAGACATTTCAAGTCCGCCGCGTGGCGCCAGACATTTTATTGTTTGCCAACATCGGCGCTGTGCAATTTAACTACGGCTATGGCGTGGACGAATGCCACCGTGCCGTGGACATGATCGAAGCAGATGCACTCTACCTGCATTTGAATCCATTGCAAGAAGCTGTGCAAGATGCGGGCGACACAAATTGGATCGGTCTCGCAAAGAAGATCGAAGAAGTGTGCCGCCAACTCGAAGTACCTGTCATAGCAAAAGAAGTAGGCTGGGGAATTTCAGAACGCACCGCCAAGGTTCTTGCAAATTGCGGCGTGCAAGCCATTGATGTGGCAGGCGCAGGCGGCACAAGCTGGTCTCAGGTTGAGATGCACCGCGCACCCGACGAATTCACCCGTCAACTCGCGGCTACGTTTGTCGGGTGGGGAATTCCAACTGCTGAATCAATTGTCGGCGTGAAAAGAAGCGTGCCAGAGATGACAGTCTTCGCCAGTGGCGGAATCAAAGACGGGCTCGACATCGCCAAATCCGTTGCGCTAGGCGCAACACTTGGAGGCATGGCGGGGCAATTCCTGAAAGCCGCTGCCATCTCCACCGAGAAAGCCGTGGATATGATCAAGCTAACCAAGCGCCAGATCGAAGTCACCATGTTCGCGTGTGGCGCGGGCACGCTTGACGAATTGCGCCAAAGCAAATTGCAGGAACGATAAATGAGCACAACACGCAAAGCCTCAAGAGTTCTTATTGCTTTGCTTGCAATGATCTTCATCACATTTGTTACTTGGCCAATTTTGCAGGGACGATCGAATTCTTCTCAGCATACAATGCCTACCAGTACGCCTGAGGCTGAATTTATTTTGAAATATCCTTCCAAAACATTTTGGGGAAATTATGTTGTGGTTTCCGTGGAAGCGCCGCCTGGGACAAATTGTACGCTGACCTATATGTCTCCATCGGGCATGTTGCATGAGATAGAGACAATTGCCAATGAGAACGGGCTATGTGAAGGGCGGTGGAAAATTGAGAAAGCTGAAGGAAAAGGTACAGGGAGATTTAATTTTCGCATCGGAGATCATAGTGAAACGCACTTCATTGAAGTACGTTCCAGCTTTTAAATAATCCTCAAAATAGTTAAACCGATGAACAGTTTACAGAACATTCCAATGACCTATTTTCAAAATGCAAAAACCTCGCTTGAACAGGTGGCTTCAAGCTACGCTGAGACGATCATTACCTCCATACAGCAGGAATATCCCAACCAAATGCAGCACATGATGACGGGGCCTGATGATAGACCGAGGCCTCATGAAGCACATCCAGCCTTTTACGGATGTTTTGATTGGCACTCAAGCGTTGAAATGCATTGGGCATTGATCCGCCTGTTGCGATTAACGCCCAATGCTTTTGACAATGCAAAGGCGATCGAAGTACTCAGCAAGCATCTCACACAAGCGGCATTGGTACAGGAGGCTGCATATCTACGTTCGCGCCCGCGCTTCGAGCGCCCATATGGCTGGGGCTGGGCACTGACGCTTACTCATGAGCTAACGCTTTGGGAAAATGAAACTGCGCTTCAATGGTTGGAAGTTGTACGCCCGCTTGCTAATGTGATCACCGAATTGTTCCTTGCATGGCTCCCGAAAGCAACATACCCAATTCGCGTGGGAATGCATAGCAATAGTGCGTTTGGTCTGGCACGTTCTGTGCCATGGGCAAGGTATCTGGCAACGCAAGGAGATCCCCGTCTGTTAAACGCCATCACTCAGACAGCCATTCAATGGTTTGGTGAGGATCGGAACTATCCTGCAAGTTATGAACCAAGCGGAAGTGATTTTCTCTCGCCAGCTCTTACGGAAATAGAGTTAATGAGTGTTGTCTTGAAACCAGAAACTTTTCTTGTATGGCTGGATGCGTTTTTACCTAAGCTTGCTTCTGGTAGCCCAAAATCGCTTTTCCAACCAGCATTCGTATCCGATGCATCGGATGGTCAACTGGCACATCTTCACGGGTTGAACCTATATCGAGCATTTGTTTGGAAGCATTTGAATGCCATTCTGCCAGCGAACGATAAGCGCAGAATACACCTTGAAGATGCAATCAAAGCACATGCCAGGGTAAGCATGGGGGCTGTGACTGGCTCTGATTACATGGTGGAACACTGGCTAGCGTGTTACGCAATGCTCTACTTGAGCGGAGGATAAAAGTCCAATCAAGGAATTTTAAAAAACACTGACGGTCCAATGACCGCCAGTGTCTTACTTCTAATCTGTTACTTTCCACATTATTATGGGTTCGTCTGCTGGCCAGCGCCCCAACCGCTCATCATTCCACCGCGACCTTGGCCATTTCCCATCATGCCACGACCATAATTACCTTGTGGACCTGTCCCCGTACAATTACCACTTCCCATATTTCCTCGGGAGAGCATCCAATCGGCTTGTTCCTGAGTGATGACATTGGCTTTTACAGCTTCAGCCAAAGCTGCCGCACGCACTTCGGTCATAATGGCAGGAAATTCGTCAGCGGTGACACCCGCGGAGAGCGCAATGTTGTACATGGTCTCACCAGCTGCGAGGCGGGTGTTGATATCGTTTACATTCAGGCCAAGCTTCTTCGCAAACTCAATGGTCATGAAAGTATGCATAGGGCCGGTTGTACCGTTGTTCATCATTTGTCCATGGCCGTATGGGGTTGGGGGCGTATTATCCTGCGCAAATACCGCGCTCACACCAACTACACCGAGCGCCAAAACCACCAAACCTACGATCAAAATTGTCTTTTTCATTTTTATACTCCTTTTGAGTGAATGTTCAGGTTTGTTCCTGATTACGCCTAAAGGATACAACCGTAATATAAAGGTTTTATAAAGAAAGCAAAAAGAGTAGAATAAGGTAACTCAGACAGGAACTAATTGGATATTGCAAGGTTTCTGCCTAAAAAAAGAAATATAATTTTCCTGTAATTTTAGGAGTCTTATGTACATACCAAAACGTTTGGAATGGGATAACGCCCTTAGCACTGGCGATGATGCACTGGATAACCAGCATAAATACCTTGTGGATACCCTCAACAAACTCGGGACAGCCATCAACGAAGGACACGGCAGCGAAAATATTGCCAGAATATTGGGAATTCTTAGGTTTTATTCAGGCTGGCACTTTGGCAAAGAAGAAGACTGCTTTGAGACCTATCACTGCCCTGCTGCAGGAAAGAATAAAAAAGCTCATGCTGTTTTCATCGAAAAATTTGATAAATTCCACGCTGAATTCACCAACTCTGGCGGATCCAACGATCTGGCATTAAAGATTCATGAAGAGATTGCAGATTGGATCGTCAATCACATCCTTGTTGTGGACGGCGAACTTTACCCTTGCATTCATAATAGGCCAAAACCAACAACAGGTCCATTAGGTTAAATAAAAAATCTCAAGAGTTTTGCTCTTGAGATTTTTTATTACTCAGGATCACTCATCCCCGGTCATCAGCTTGATACGCTCCCAGGGTTTCAAACTTTCATCCTCAGCCAGCAGCGACTTCAATTCATAAAGCTCATCGCGCAGGGCGGCGGCTCTTTCAAACTCAAGATTTTTCGCCGCATCCTTCATATGCACTTCTATCTCAGCAATAATCTTACGCAATTCGGTACGCGGCATGCCGTCTGTGCCCTTCACCTTGTACTCGCCGCGCATTTCGCTCACAGCCTTCGCGGTCATTCCCTCGGTAAGATCGTGGATCTCCTTGTGAATGCTAATCGGCATGATGCCGTTATCTGTGTTGTACTTAACCTGCTTGGCACGACGGCGGTTCGTCTCGTCAATGGCGCGCTTCATCGAATCTGTCATGCGGTCGGCATACATGATCACACGTCCATTCACATTACGCGCAGCGCGTCCAATGGTCTGGATAAGCGCCGTATCCGAACGCAGGAAGCCTTCCTTGTCCGCATCCAGAATTGCCACCAGTGATACTTCGGGCAGGTCCAATCCTTCACGCAAAAGGTTGATGCCGACCAAGACATCGAAAGTACCCAAACGCAAGTCACGAAGAATTCCAACGCGCTCTAGCGTCTCCACTTCCGAATGTAAATACTGAACTTTAATCCCCAGCTCTTTCATGTACTTCGTCAGATCTTCGGACATACGCTTGGTCAGAGTCGTGACCAAAACGCGCTCGCCTCTTTCTACCCGTTCCTTGATCTCTCCGACCAGATCATCCACCTGGCCTTTGGTTGGGCGCACGATCACCTCAGGGTCAATCAACCCCGTAGGACGGATGATCTGCTCCACAACCTGCTCAGCGTGTTCCATTTCATATGCAGACGGCGTCGCAGACGTGTAGATCGTCGCGCCCATCACCTGTTCGAATTCATCAAATTTCAACGGACGATTGTCCATTGCGGAAGGCAGACGGAAGCCATACTCAACTAATGTCTCTTTACGTGCACGGTCGCCGTTGTACATCCCGCGGATCTGCGGCACGGTCATGTGACTCTCGTCGATGACGAGCAAATAATCGCTCGGCAAAAAATCGATCATCGTCCACGGGTGGGATCCAGGCGGACGGCCATCCAACTGACGCGAGTAATTCTCGATGCCAGAGCAATAACCAACTTCCTTCAACATCTCAAGGTCGTAGCGGGTGCGCTGTTCAATGCGCTGTGCTTCCAAAAATTTGCCGTTGCTCTTATAGTAGGCAAGGCGTTCTTCCAATTCTGTTTCGATGTTCTTGATCGATTCTTTCAATCGGTCTGCATCGGTCAGGAATTGCTTGGCAGGGTAAATGGAGACTTCATTCGGTTCTTCCATGATCTCGCCGGTCAACGGGCTGAACTGCATGATGCGTTCGACCTCGTCACCGAAGAAAGTGACTCGATAGCCTAGCTTGGATTCATACGCGGGCACAATTTCCAACGTATCACCGCGGATGCGGAAAGTGCCGGGACGCAGTTCCATGTCATTGCGCTGGTACTGGCTCTCGATCAACTGTCGCAGCAGAGCGTTGCGGCGGTAGATCTCACCCACTTTCATGGTAACTGTCCCTTTGCCGAATTCCTCTGGCGAGCCCAAACCATAAATACAGGAAACCGAAGCGACAATGATCACATCACGGCGCGAGATCAATGCCGTGGTCGCCGCCAGCCGCAGACGTTCGATCTCTTCGTTGATCTGAGTTTCCTTCTCAATGAAAAGGTCATGGCGCGGGACATATGCCTCGGGTTGGTAATAATCGTAGTACGAAACAAAGTATGAAACTGCGTTCTCAGGGAAGAATTCCTTGAACTCCGCGTACAACTGCGCTGCGAGCGTTTTGTTGTGCGCCATAATGAGTGCAGGCTTCTGCACCTGTTGGATCACGGAAGCGATCGTAAAGGTCTTGCCTGTGCCTGTAGCACCGAGCAATACCTGATGCTTGAGTCCACGGTTTACGCCGTCCACAAGTCCGCGGATGGCTTCGGGCTGATCGCCCATAGGAATGAAGGGTGCTTGAAGTTTGAAGTCCATAGTTTTTTTCTGTTGGTTAATAAGGGGAACGTGTGTTCTATTTTACTCCAAATCCCGAATGGCGCCACATCGAATTTGAAGGTTCTTCTAACATGAGTCCTAAAAAAATCTTAGCCGCGAATTTCACAAATTGCCGCTAATTTTTAAAAGAAATTCGTGGCAATAGAGCCTTTTAGAGAACTGCTCCAGCGTGAGAAAAATTCAACTGGCAGAATCATGCTGCAGATTAAGTGCGAAGCGGGGGTTTATGTCGAGGGTATAATCACGGGCAATATGGACAAAGTCAGGTCATTCTTTCAACGATTCATCTTCACGGAAAAAAGCGCGCCGCTCGCATTTTTGATCACCTGCATTTTTAGTTTTGGGCTGCTCATCCCTAGCCTCGGCTTTTACATGGATGACTGGCCGTATGTGTTTTACGCAAAGCTCAAGGGGATCGAGAGCCTGCGCGAAATGCTGGTATTTGACAGCAGACCGAATGCGGCATGGCTGTACATGCTTGGATTCAATCTGTTGGGTTTCAAGCCGATGGCGTGGCATATCGCGGCGCTGTTGATGCGTTGGGGAACTGTCGTTTTCATTTGGATGATCTTCAAAACTCTTTGGCCCGAACGCAAAAAAGAGGCTATTTATATTGGGCTGTTCTTTGCGGTCTATCCGTTCTTTATGCTCCAGCCGTTTGCGGTGGGTTCCACTCATCACTGGTTTGGGTTTCTGGCATTCACGCTTTCCATGCTGTTGATGATCCAAGGCGTGAATGCAACCACAGGAGAATGGATCGTCCTCACCTCACTTGCATTGATTCTCGAAGCTGCGCATTTATTTACAAGCGAATATTTTTCAGGGCTTACATTGACCCGTGTTTTTATTTTGTGGATTTTGATCTCGCGCACTGAAATCACTTTTTCAAAAAGGCTCTCAAAGACGCTGCTCAATTGGCTGCCATATCTCGTGGTACTGGGACTGTTTTTCTTTTGGCGGGTGGCGATCTACGAAAATCCGCCAGACGTAACGCGCAACGAACCTATAATTCTGCAACAGCTTTTTAGCGAGCCATTTAAAGCCATCGTCTACCTGATCACCATATCCATTAAAGACGCGCTATCAGTAATGACGATTGGCTGGCAAAAGGCAACAGATGTGAGCCTGTTGGATTTCAATTCGCCATTTATACAATTCAGGCTTGCAATGAGCGTGTTGTTTTTCGGACTAGCATTTCTGTATTTACACAGACTTCTTCCAACTTCAACTGAAACAAAGGATGATTGGAAAAGTGGCAGCATCACTCTTGCGCTTGCAGGGTTGCTGACTGGCGGCCTGCCCGTTTGGCTGATCGGGCGTTCCATTGTGGAGAGTAAGAATCTTGTATCCGCCTCACGATTTGGGATTCCTGCCATGTTTGGTGCGGCAATCTTGAGCTATTTGGTGGTTGATTATTTCGTAAAAGAGAAAAACAAAAAAATAATTTTGCTGGCGTTCATGCTGGCATTGTCTGTTAATTTTCATTTAGACAATACAAAAGAATTCCAATATTCATGGGAAAAGCAGGAACGACTGGCTCAACAATTGCTCTGGCGTGCGCCGCACGTAGAATCTGGAACCACATTTCTGACAGATGAAGAGGTGCTAGGTGTGATGGGAGAGTATGCCGTTTCGTTTTCCATCAACACCACATACCAGGTTGAAAACATTGAGAACACACCTCCCTACTGGTATTTTCCGTTCTATTACACCAACCCCAATGTGAACGACCTTTTGCTGGGAGCGCCGCTTGAATACACCAAACTGAGCATGAGCTTTGCTGGCAACAGCAAGCAAATGCTTTTACTTTCCTTCAACCCTGAATTGAATCGCTGTTTGTGGGTGATGCAGCCGCAGGATGTGAATCTGCGCCTTGTGAGCAATGACATGCGTCAGCTTAGCGCAGGTTCGGATATCAGCGTGATAAAGCTGGCGGAAGGCGAAGAGCCAACTTTACCCGAAGACATTTATGGAAAACAAAACACGCAGACATGGTGCTACTATTTTGAAAAGGCAGACCTTGCGCGGCAGTACGGTCAATGGGATGAGGTTGTGCGACTGTGGAATGAATCTCAATCCATCGGAGAGCGGGCGGATGACGGCTTTGAGTACATCCCCTTTATTGAAGGGTTGGGACATACAGGAGATTGGGAGCAAGTCAAGACGCTGACGAAGTTCTCTAAAAAGATCACGGCGGGGCTGGAGCCGAGTCTGTGTACTGCGTTGGACAGACTCGCAGCAAGCGCGCCTGCATCACAAGAGCGCGATGATACGATCTTCAATTTGAAGGAAGATTTGAAGTGTAGTAACTTCCAATAAAAATCACCGCCCCGACAAATTGTCGGGGCGGTGATTTTTATTGGAACAGAATCAGGCGTCGGTTAGTCAAGAGGCGGGGGTGGTAATCAATTGATTCAACACATCCAGCAGTTTCGCAGTCCAGACTTCGTCTTTGGCGAGGGTAACCCAATACATGGATTTACCACCGCGTACGCCGTTCGGGAGGTCAGGCAGACGCTTCGCTTCCGCGCCTTCGGCTGGTGGCGCGTACTTGAGCAGGATCTGCCCCGCTTCCCAGTTGACCGAAACGAGGCTCGCTTTTTCAGCACGCAACTTGACTCGCATTTGATAGAGCAGGTTTTGAGTCATTTCGGGCATGAGGCCGAAGCGGTCACGGAACTCGGAGCCAAGCGCATCGATCTCGGTTTCGTCGCGCAGGTCGGCGATACGGCGATAGAGACGTAGGCGCAAATCCTGGTCGGAGATGTAATCGGCGGGAATGCCGACCGCGAGAGGCAGATCCACGTTGACAGGCATGGAGAGCGGCAGGCTAAACGTGGACGGCATGAAGGCGGGCGGGAGTTCCATGTTGAGGTTATCTTTCATCAGCACGCGGATGCGGCGGACTGAGTCCGCGAGCATACGAGTGTAGAGATGAAAGCCAACGGATTGAATGAAACCATGCTGACGCGTGCCAAGCAATTCGCCCGCGCCGCGGATTTCCAGATCGCGCATGGCGATGGAATAGCCTGCGCCAAGCTGCGTATTCTCCGCGATGACTTCGAGACGCTGCTGGCCTTCCTGTGTAGGTGACATTTTGTTGTGGCGGAAGAAGTACGCGTATGCGCGCATGGCTCCACGCCCAACACGTCCGCGCAGTTGATA
>Ga0209066_10004070_pt1 | contig 16175 bp, 12 predicted proteins | sample All_14_2_FD_187198 | JGI IMG/M metagenome (GOLD analysis project Ga0209066, IMG submission 187198) | Freshwater microbial communities in response to fracking from Pennsylvania, USA - Allegheny Zone_MetaG_DW_15 (SPAdes) (version 2) ...
CCTCCTGATGGGCAGCGTCGTGGAACGGGTGGCCGCCCTCTCCTGTCTGCCGACCCTGGTGGTCAAAAGGTCATACGGCAACCAGGACGCGGCGGTCAATTGACAGGCGGTCGGGGCGCGGGCGAGGGTCCGATGTGGGCCGGATCGCGGACAAAGAGGCGGCAAGAGTAACGGGGAACCGACAGGTCCTCAGGAAAACTATGGAGGAAATCATGGAACCTAGCGAATTGTTCGCGGCTGGTGTGCTGACCGTCTGTGGTATACATCTGGCCACTGTTGCCGGAACCCGTCTCGAGTCGTGGTGGCTGAAGACTGTCGGGAGGAAGAAACCGGCTGTCACTACCGGCAGGCAGCGGAGCGACTGGTACGCCTTTTTCCACTGCGCCGATCTGGTCGGCAGGGAGCCGTCGCCGAAAAACGGCGCATCGGGGGTCGGCACCACAACCGGGGTCGTCGGCAAAACCAAGGCCCCAGCCGGCAGACGAACCGCCTCCCGGCTGCGCCTGTCCTGATCAGCAAAAAAAAAAGGGTGGATGGGACGACGACCCGCCCCATCCACCCTCCGGTCCTCTTGCTGACGATTCTCTCTTCTTACCAGTTCTCACCCAGCAGTTCAAAATGGGCCTGCTCATGGGCGCAGGCCGCACAGAGGTCGGGTGCGGCGTCGCCCTCGTGCAGGTAGCCGCAGTTGCGACAGCGCCAGGTGACCTTCTTGTCGCGCTTGAAGACCCGGCCGGCCTCGATATTGGCCACCAGATCCCGGTAGCGTTTCTCGTGCTGTTTTTCGGCGACGGCGATGGCCTCGAAGATGGCGGCGATATCGGCGAACCCCTCCTCCCTGGCAGTCACGGCGAACCCCGGATACATGACCGTGTGTTCATAATTTTCGCCGCCGGCGGCCTCCTTCAGATTGTCGACGGTCGTGCCGATCACCCCGGCCGGAAAGGCGGCGGTGATCTCGACCTCGCCGCCCTCCAGCAGCTTGAACAACCGTTTGGCGTGCTCCTTCTCCTGATTGGCGGTCTCCTCGAAGATCGCCTGGATCTGGACATAGCCGTCCTTCTTGGCCTGGGAGGCGAAGTAGGTGTAGCGGTTGCGGGCCTGCGACTCGCCGCTGAAGGCGGTCAGGATATTCTTCTCGGTCTGGGTTCCTCTGAGACTGGCCATAACGTTTCTACTCCCTTGAATAGTGGTTTGAAAAATTGGGCGGAAAACAATCCATTCGCGCATCACCGATGAAGAAGAGCCAACAAAGACGCCTATCAGGAACGTGCCACGTTAAAGGACGATCCTGAGTTCACTCCATCGGTGATTGGCGTGCACAACAAAAGTTAATGATAATCTATATTAAATAGGAACTAACTGCAAGACTTTTTGAAGCGCTTGACCCCGGTCATCTCTTTCCTCTCTTCACTACCTGTCCAGTCGCTCAGGCAACATCTCGTTCTTATGGCGCGCTCTCCATCGCCATCTTATCCTGTTCTGGCAGGCATGCTCAGGATAACGGCCAAGATCAGGCCGAATGAGGCGTTGCCGGACCGCCCGGCTCAAGCCTTGTCAGCAGTGCGGTTGGCTGTCGAGGGCGTGTTCGCCTGCTGGAGGAGCCGTTGCAGGCCGGAACGCAACCCAAGGATTCTCTCCTTCTTCAGCTCGTAACCGAATCCGCCGTAATGGAGGCGCAGCAGCTTGGCCTGACGCACAGCGGCCTGAATCACCAGAAGATCGTTGAGAAAGGCTTGTTCTTCTGGCGCCAAAGGACGAATCTGCTCGTAACCATCCTGGAAAGCGGACATGATCTCTTCCCGGAGGCCTTCCTTGGTTGCAGCAAATTCTATCATCCCATTAGTCAGATCAATCAACGCCGGCCCGTACCCGACGCTCTGAAAATCGATCAGCCAGCACTTCGCTCCGTCAAAATGATAATTGATGATCGACAGATCGCCATGACAGTGGGTCGAGAAACTGTCCAACTCCCTGAGGCGCTTCTTGCAGCGGTGAGTGTCCAATTCAATATCGGTACCAATCACCTCTCCTTGACAATGATACTGCTGCCATACATCCAGCCAGTAGAGCACCGGCTGTTTGTTGTTATAACGCCAGGCGTACGGGGTTTCGTATTGTCGGGCGGCATTGTGCATACGGGCGAGCAGATTCCCTGCCTGCCGGCTTTCGCTGAAGCCAATCGTGGCGACATAACTCCCCGGCACCATCGAAAACAGGACGGCTCGGTCGACGCCCTTGAAACTGATATATCGCTGCCTGACATTTCTGACCGGCAAGGCTACCTCCAGCCCGGTTCCGCCGAGATAGTCGAGGAGACCAATTTCGTAGGCGATCTTCTCCTGGCCCGCCTTGTCCAGATAACGCGAGTCGTAAATTTTCAGCACATACTTTCCGATCGGGGAAGTGACGCGGTAGACCCGGTTAAACGATGCCACCTTGACCCGTTCGGTATCCTCGACCGTGAGTGGGTACTGGTCGCGCAACCAGTCGGCAATGCGATCCCTGACGAAAATGCACTCCGCCTTGATCTCGGCAAACCACTGGTCCCGTCTGGCCTGATCGCCTCGGGCATGGTGATAAAGATAGCCTTCCACCAGATGCTCATAAAAGCGGACGCCCGGATATTGGCGGGCATATTCAGAGGCCATGCCATCCCCGAGTTCTCCGAAATGGTAGTAGTCGCTGCCATTGCGGGGCCAATAAAATTTCTTCTCCCATTCCTCGGGCAACTCCCCCTCATACTCTGGATCCAGCTCGACGAAAATATCAAAATCTGATTTAAGCTTGGCCCAATCGAAATGGACGAAAGGTACATGATAGCATCCGGCACGGCCGCTTGCCGACGACCCCAGGATGAAAATCTTGCGTACGAATGATTTGGCGGCGATATGGTTCATCACCCAGTTGAAAAACTGATCCCGGAGTCGCTCCTGATGCTCGGGAGGAAAAATTTCCTTTTCCGGTTTGACAAAGAACAATTTATGACGGGTCAGAATATCCTGCAGACCGGCAACTTGCTCCTGGTAATCCCCCCCTCCGCCCTGGAAAAAATCAATCGCGGGGTTGAGAGTTTTTTCGTTGACGAGAATGGCTGACAGGGAAAATGGAGGGACCTGTCCACGCTGTGCCATTCTCAACAGAGAGAGCACTTTGAGCTTCAGCTGATTGAGGTGGGTTTTATCGAGTTCGCATCCTTTCCTGGCAAGAAACTCCGGCAGGTTCGGCTCGCCCCGAACAACCTCGCCAGGAACTTTTCCCGCAGGGGAAAAGCCTGGTGGCACCAGACGGATAATCGAGTTGTCTCGGGAGTAGGTCACACTGTGTCCGGCAGCCTCATTCCTGAGATACCCCAAGGCTCCGAGCACTTGCCCGGCCTTGTTGCGGTACATTCCGCTGACCTCGATGATGATCTCCTCGCAAGAGGTGGTCTGCAGCCGGGATAGAAGTCGGATTTCCAGTTCATTTTCGGCAAGCAGACGCACAGGATCACGCACCAGAGAGCCGCTGTCCAGTAACGGTTGAATTGGCGCTATGGCCCTGACCAACTGAGAGAAGGATTCGTTCTGCAGCAGGATCTTGTAATTACGAATATGAAGGTGGTACCCGTCTTTGGTCTCCTCGATTGCCAGTTTCCGTTCATTGTACTTGACCGGAGCAACCAGCTTCTTCTCCCGATCCCAGAACGTCTTGAGCGAATTCTCCTCATTGGTGTTGGCCAGTACTCCATCCCGGTAGCCGGCCTCGATTTCTCTCAGGACTTCCCGGGAATATCCGACGAACAGTTCAGCAAGCTCCTTGAACTCCTCCACTGACAACTCAATCCGCAGATCCCGGTAATGGAAATGGATGTTCTCTCCCATATCGAGGAAGAACATATCATAGCGCTGTCGCTCAAGATTCCTGGATTTATGGAACAGATAGGTCGTTATGCCCATATCGCAACCCGTTTGGCAAAGGAAGCATCGACTTAGACCAGCAGATTTCGCACATACAGAGCCAATTGCAGTCTGCTGTTGGTCGTGGTCTTCTTGAAGATGGAACTGATGTGGGCCTTGACCGTCCGCTCCGAAATATCCAATTCGGCAGCGATCTCGAGATTCGTCTTCCCCTTTCCGACCAAAAACGCTACCTGCCATTCCCGGTCGGAGAGGTTGGGATCCGGTGAGGACTGGAACTCAATACCATCAATAGCCTTGGCGTTTCCTTCGATAATCTTCTGGACTACCTTCTGTCCCAACCAGACCCTGCCCTCCAGCACCATCCTGACCGCTTCCCTCAAGAAAGCCGGCGCAGCATAACTGTTGGCATAACCGACCGCCCCGAGGCGAACCAGGCTGATGGCTTCGTCCTCGTCAGGGGCGTCGGCAAGAACAAAAAATCTTTTGCCAGCAAGGCTGGCGAGCAACTTCATATCGCAGAGCGAACGATGGAGCAGTACGATGTCTACAGATTGCCGGGCGAGGCATTCTGCCATCTCCCGATAGCTGGCAGCCTCTATCAAATTATAATCTTCCCGCAATATCTGTTTCCATCTCTCGCGCACCATCTCATTGGCACTGACCGTCAAAATGACCATAACTTACCTCTCTCTCAAGGCTTGGCTCTGCGCACGAAGAATCGGCTTCAATAGATAGGACAAAATTCGTTTCTTACCCGTGAGGAGGTCGACAGAGGCAATCATGCCAGGAATGATCGGCAACGGTTTTTCCTTGGTACCAAGATAGTTTTTCTTGGTCCGTACATTGATCAGATAAAAACTGTTGCCCTGCTGGTCGACGATGCTGTCGGCACTGATGTGCTCGACCTGAGCTTCCAGACCTCCGTAAATGGTATAATCATACGCGGTAATCTTGACCATCGCCTTCAATTCTGGCCGGATGAAGGCGATATCGGAGGGTTTGATCTTTGCCTCGATCAACAGGGTATCATCAAGCGGGACGATCTCCACAAGGTTCATACCGGGCTGCACCACCCCGCCGACGGTACTGACGAAAACCTGGTTGACAATTCCTCGCACCGGTGAAACCACGGCCGTTCGGTCAAGACGGTCGGCGAGCGTGGAGGTCGCGGCAGAAAGGCCCTCCAGTTTGGCATAGGCATCGTTGAGTTCTTTTTTGGCGGTGTTGGTAAACCGCAGCTTTTCTTCGGTGAGCTTCCTTTCTGCCTCCTGCAGCCTTGATTTTGCCCGAGGCAAAGCCAGTCTGGACGTGGTGATTTCTCCCTGAATTTCGCTGTCCTGACGCTGCAGCCGCAGAAACTCAACCTCGGAAACCGCCCCGCTTTTCACCAGCGGTTTGGTCAGACGGATCTCACTCCAGAGCAACTTCTGGTTCCGCACAAGCTCGGAGATTTTTGCCTCCAACTCGGCAATTTCCTGCTCACGCTGCAGGCTCTGCTCCCTGAGCATGCCCAGAGTCGCCTCCAGTTCCCTTTTTCTTGATTCAAAAAGCTCCTGCTCGCGCTTGCTAATTTCCGGAGCCTCCTTTTCCACCTCTTTCGGGATAACAAAGTCAATCTCATCGGTCTCGGCCTTCAACCGCGCAACCTGCGCCTGCAGGGCAAGGTAATTGATCCGGCTCTCCCGGTACGGACCAGAGAAACGTTTTTCGTCTATCCGCAGGATCAACTCACCCTTTTCAACCACATCGCCTACCTTCACATGGATTTCCGAGACGATACCGCCCTCCAGGTTCTGCACGATCTGCAGTTGCCGGGATGACACAACCTTCCCATCACCCCTGGTGACCTCCTCAACTTCCGCCACATAGGCCCAGATAAACAGGAAGATGAACAGCACCAGTATCGACCAGAGGATTATGCTTCCGCCTCGCGGCGATTGGATGAGCAGAGATACCCGGATATCAGTCGCCAGGTCTGTGTCTTCCGCCGGCAGACGTCGGAAAATTTCTTTCTTTGCCGTTCTTGCGCTGGAACGGACTTGGCTCGGCTGGTCACTCTCAAGGCCGGTATTCTGTCCCTTTTCTTCTTTCATATCGCCAAGTGCCCGTTTTTCAAGGCTTCCAATACAAATGCTCGGGTGCCGTCGGCAACGACCGTCTCGTTACTGAGAACCACCACCCGATCGACCAGTTCAAGCAGGGAGATCCGGTGAGTGATGATGATCATTGTCTTGTTTTCCAGAATTTTCGAGATGTTTGCCCGAATCAGCGATTCACTGCGGTTATCCATAGAACTGGTCGGCTCATCCATCACCAACACCGGCGGATCAAGCAGGATGGCCCTGGCAATGGCGATGGCCTGAAGCTGTCCCCCTGAAAGGTTGCGCCCTCGCTCTTCCACCGGCATGTCGTATCCCATTGGATGCCGCTCGACAAACTTGCTTACCCCGGCGATCTTGGCCGCCCGCAGCACAGTCGCATCATCGACATCGTTGGCGCCGAGCGTAATGTTATCACGAACCGTTCCCTGGAAAAGCACCACATCCTGCGGCACATAGCCTATAAAATTACGCAGTTCGGCAGGATCGACCTGCCGGATATCGGTGCCGTCCATGGCAACCATCCCATTCGTCGGTTGATAGAGCCCGAGAATCAGCTTCCCCAGCGTTGTCTTGCCCGAGCCGATGGGACCGATGATACCGACCCTTTCGCCGGGATTTATCTGCAGATTGATGTTTTTCAACACCTCCGTCGTACTGCCGGGATAGCTGAACGACAGGCCCTGGAGAGATATCGCCCCCTTAAATTCCACCCTGTGCAAAAAACTCATTTCCGGTGGCCGTTCCGATGGCAATTGCATGATCTTGTTCAGCGTTGCCAGGGCATTTTTCGCCTGGTGGAATCGGGTCATCAGGCTGACCACCTGAGTCATCGGTGCCGTGGCCCGCCTTGACAGCAGCACACAGGCAATCAACCCCCCGCCGGTCATGATCCCGTTGGAGCTCATGTAGACGCCGGCAATGATCACCGATATTATCGTGATGCTTTGTAGAAAATGTGAGATATATGAAACTGACGAGGAGAGAAAGCGGGTACGAGCGCTCCAGTTGGCGATATAGCTGACCGATTCTTCCCATGCCCGTTGAACCTTGCTCTCTGCACCGAGAATCTTGATTGTCTCGATTCCCGCCAACCCTTCGACGAGAATCGAGTTCTTCTGGGCTTCAGCTTGAAAGGATTTGCCGACCGATTTTTTCAGAGGGATCTGGACGAGAAAGGCATACAGCAGGATGAGGAGGATGCAGCTGATGTTGATCAGTACAATAGAACCACCGATATACCAGATAGCGAAAAGCGCCAGCAGGGCAAAGGGCAGATCAACCAGAGCGGTGATGGAAAACGAGGTGATGAAATCGCGGATGCTTTCATACTGCTGGATTTGTTTCGTGAACGACCCCACCGACTTCGGCCTGGCCTCCATCCGCAGACCAAACACTTTTTCCATCAGGGTAGACGAAAGAATCAGGTTGGATTTCTTGCCGGCGGTATCGATAAAATAGCCCCGTAATCCACGAAGTACCAGTTCAAAGATGTAAATGATCGCGATCCCGCCTCCCAGCACCCACAAGGTTTCAAAGGCGGAGTTGGGTATTATCCGGTCGTAGGCATTGATGATGAAAAACGGGGTGGCCAGGGCAAAGACATTGATCAGGAATGAAGCCACCAGGACATCGCGGTAAATCCGCCAGGATGAGAAAAGCGTGCCCCAGAACCAATTGCCGGTTCGGTCAACCGGATGAAGCGACTGGCTGGCGTCGACGCGGAATTTCGGCTTGATGAAAATCGAATAGCCCGAATAGATTTTGTTCAGTTCAGCAATGGCGATAATTTCACTGCCCTGGCTCTCCGGCCAGATGATCTTCAGCGTCCCTTCCTCCGGATTGACCTCCACGGCAACGCAGGCCCGGTGCCCCTCGAGGAGGAGGATCGCAGGCAGTTCATAACCGCGAAATTCGGAGAGTGAACGTTTGAGAAGGCGTGAGGCCAGTTTTGCTCGCCGGGCCGCCCGGGGAACGAGCTCGATGGTCAACCGATTGTTGACCAATGGCAGGCCGGCCCGCAGCACTGTTCGGGATGTCGGTCTACCATGTATTTTTGCGATAATCTGAATACAATCAATCAGCGGGTCATCAAGGCTGTCGCTGTCATTGACGATTTTCCACTGTTCACCTTGTTCACTCTTTTGCTGATCTGCCATAGATTCTGTCTTGCCATGATGGGCCGTTGTGAAGTCTGCCCCCTGAAAATTCATCGACGCAGGCCGAAAAGCCTTTCGGAAGCACCGCCGTCCTCACCGTATCTCCAACTGTATGCAAGAACATACCCATGGGACCAGGGAGGGTAGCTTCAGGGGGCATTGAGTTCATCTATTCGATCCTGAAGAACACGTTTCGACAAACGTATTCCGCAAAACGCTTTTTGAGTGCGTTACCGGGATCATATCTTACGTTGATATCAGGTCGCGGTTCCGATATGAACGGATATTTGCTCGCAGGACGCACTTTACCCTTGCACAGTAACAAGAAAAAAATATCAACTCGGATTGTACGCCAGATTGTGGAAACCGATTGTTGCCGTTGCCCTTACGAAACCGAGGCACCCTATTTTCATGGTGTCTGGACGCTGAACGTGGACGTCAAAGATATGCTCAATCCGGGAACAAGTTTTCGCTCTTGCCCGCTTGCCCTCTATTTTCCCAATTGGTGAACTTCGTATTTCGAGAACCTTTGCGCTGAATATACTCACCTTATCCCATCGCCTCAACCAATCTATCTTCTCTCGCAAGCGATAGGCGGAATCTGTCCAGACATCTGTGCTGCCCTTCCATGGATCAACAAGTTCTTCAAGCACCTGGCTGTCGTGGACTTAGGCACTGCACTTCTGTTAGCGGCGGACCAGTTTGTGTTGCGTTATGGGTTGTCAGCAGGTCAACAGCGTTGTCTATGCGTTGAAAACGAATATCGAAGCCGAGAAATCCAAGCTTTTCAGAGTTTCTTCGGAGACATTGCAGGAACACCCGCTGATGTCTCGATATCTTACACTTAACGTGCTACTACTAAAATAATTATTGTGATCTGCCCGCGAAATTGCCTGCTGAATTATTCAATGACCCTTTTATAGTAGTGGCTTGTTCTATTCGAGTCAAATGGGACGCAGGAAAAAGGTAGGTAATGAGAGAGATTCACCTTATATTCCCCAATGAGGTCACGAAAGGGCTCCCCGGCCTTCCATCCGGGAAGCCGCCTCGACCAATTGTCAATACCGGTGGATCCTGGAGGAAATGACATGCTTTACATAGAAAGGAATGCAGAAGGCAAGATTGTGGCTTTGCACAAGCAGGCCGGCAAGACAGCCCTCGAACAGAAGATATCAATTGATGAGGAAGTGATTGCGTTTCTTGAAGGCGATGCCAAAGCCGAGGCCCTCATCCATGCATTGACGGTGACAGACAACCATCTCATCAGGATTATAGAAGATCTTATCGATCTGCTGGTCAAGAAAAACATCATCATGTATACCGAACTGCCGGCTGAAGCGCAGAAAAAGCTGCAATTGCGCCGGCAATTCCGGAAAAACATCGCCATGGCCGATATAATCGTCGATGATATCGTCTAAAACAGGGGCTTCGCCACCTTCCCTTGCTCTCCTCCTCATTGCCGAAACCGCGGCCTATGACCGGAGGTGCAGCACACAACGCGATTATCAGACGACGGCCGGCCGCGGCTGATCAAGCATGAATCCCTGCAGTCCGTCAACATTCAGCGCTCGAAGCATCTCCGCCTGTTCCTTGTTTTCCACGCCTTCAGCGACCACCAGAATATCGAGGCTATGAGCGACCCCGGTCAGTGAGCCGATAAAGAAGCTGCTGTCGCTCTCCATGTTGCGGAGTTCATCTGTGAAGCCTTTGTCGATCTTCACATACCTCGGCTGGAGCGATTTCAAATAACCGAAGTTGGCAAAACTCTGCCCGAAATGATCAAAGGCGATTGTGTGTCCGCGTTTTTTGACCTCGGCGGCGAATGTCTGTATCGTCGCGAGATCACGCATTGCCGCAAACTCGGAAAATTCGAAGACTATTCGGAGATCATCGGATTTCAGCCGGCCCAGCCAGTTCAGCACCCATCCTCTGAACGAGGGCTCCCTGAAGGAGGCGGAAGAGATATTGATTGCAGCCTCTTCCACGCCAAGTCCCCGCCAATCGACCTCCAGAGCCTTCTCGAGCACCATCTGATCGACAGCGGCAATAGAGTGCGACTTTACCGCCAGGGGAATGAAAACTCCAGCGCTCATGAACTGCCCGTCGGAAAGCAGAATTTTCGAGAACAGTTCGACATGCAGGATTCGCTCTGCGGCGGAGGCCGCGAAGACCGACTGCCTGAAGAGAGTTATCGCCCGCTCAGCCAGAACTTCATCGAGCATCCGCTTCCATTCCATCTGGCCGTGAGGCATTTTCGCGGTCTCTGCCGTCAGCGCATCGAGCCGCCAGCGATTCGGACCGTCGGCCTGAGCCAGCGTCAAGGAGCGATCGGCCTCCGCCAGCAGTTGCCCGAATGAAGTGGCCTTGACAAAACTGACACCGCCAACATGTCCGATATTGCCGGCCAAACCTTCCCCCTCCTCGGCAAGGCTGGCAAGGTCATCCGCCAACGTCTTGGCGATATTCTTCGATTCATCGTGGCTGACATCGGTCAAAAGAATTGCGAAAGTGCCTCCGGACAGGCGAGCCAGCGCCGCCCGGTGCAGATGTCCCGTCGTCTCCCGGAGCTTTTCGGCAATGCTTCGAAGAAACTGGTCACCATACTGAAACCCTTTCTCACGATTGATCTCCTGAAGATCGCAGGCCTGAATCAACAGCAGGGCACCGGCCGCCAGATCGCTCCCCTCGTCAGCCAGAGCTGTTACCTGCCCTTGCAGATAACGCCTGTTGCCCAACCCCGTCAACTCATCGGAGTAGGCGTTTTTCCTGAGCCGGTCGGCCACTCCCGCCTGCTCGTCGAACATCTCCTTGACCTTGCTGGTCATGCTGTTCATCGCTACGACGACACTGCGCAGCTCTCTGGTCCTCGGCATTTGTTCCTGAAAGGTGTATTGCCGGCGGCTGAGGTTTTCCGCCTGCTCTTCGATGCGCTGTAACGGCCGGAGCAACAGGCGAAGCCCTCCCGCCCCGAGGATCAGCGCAAGTAAACCGGTAATGCCGTAGGCCTTGCCCATATCCGAAGTGGCCTTCCAGAGCGCTTTATAGGCATAACCGGGATGACTTTTGACAGTCAGCGTCCCCATCTGCCGCCACCCGGAAGAAACCAGAGTTCTTGCCTCCGGTGTCTTCAGTTCGATCAGATTGATGAACCAGGCCGGAACATCGCTGATGACCACATCCAGGTTACGCTCGATGATTGCCTTGCCGTCAAGGTCCTCCAAAACAATCCGGCTGTAGTACCCGCGATCGAATACGACGCTGATCATCGTTTCGACTGTTGCCCTGTCATCTTCGCTCACATAAGGGGAGATGGACAATCCCAGCGAGGTCGCCGTATCCTGAGCGTGGGATTCGAGCTGATCTTCCATAAAAATGCGGGTGCTCTGCAGCTTGGCAATCCAGGAAGAGGCAAACAATACCAGGAACAACACGATGATTAAAACCAGCAATTGTCTGTAGAGTGTCATGGGGAACCTCACGTGCACTAATGAAGGCTATCCGGCATCCGTTCAAGGAGCTCGTTCCACAGTTTCATCCGGTCGCTCCTGCCGACGAGCTTGCCTCGGCTCCGTTCCTGGGCCAACCACAGCCCTGAACCGTTGAAGCTGTAGACCGGCAGCAGATCAGGGCGCTCCGAACCGGGCTTGATCTCTTCGATCAGGTTGTCGAGAACCAATGGTTCGGCTCCCGGCGTGGTGTAATACGTGACAACCATATGGGCCTGGTTGAGTTTCCAGGCTTTGACATAGGTTAAGTTGAGCTTCTGTTCCGGGACTCCCAGCAACTTCAAGGTGAAGTATTTGGCAACGGCGAAGTCCTCGCAATCTCCCCCGCTGCTGGCCAGGAATTCGACCGGCGTCGCCCAGTAGTCTGTCTTCCGCCAGTGGATGACATCGCTGACAAAAGTCAGACGGTTGAAGAATCGGTTGACTCTCTCCAGCTTCTCCTTTTCCGAATCACTGTTGTCACTGCGGACGAATTCCTGCCAGTCTAGCAGCCTGTTCCTTGCCTCGACTCCATATTTGTTCTCGGCGGCATCAAGAACACTTTGTTCGAGGGTGAACGATTCCCCGGCGAAAACGGATGCCATCAGCAGCGCAAGCATGGCCGAAACCGTCAACAGAACAGCGGATGCACCGTTTCTGCTAGAATAGATGTAAGGAAGTGAAAACCAGCGCGGAGAGCAGCGGACTGTGGACCATTTTGGCATGGAGCCGATCTGCGGGTTACCTCGATCAGCTGGCGAGGCCACCCGTCCAGGAAAGGAGTAGATGGTTGTTTCCGCATCAGAATTATCCACCGATGCGGAAACCCGGTTTCAGCTTTTTATTGCACCAACCTCCATGGGATGAACCCGAACTTTGGAGACTTCCTGGGGCATCCTCCCCGTAACGCCAGCCTGGTCTTTCTCCTTGTCGTTGACCTTGCCAGCGTCATTCTCTTCATCGACCTTGGCCTCTACCGGCCACTCCAGATCAAAGGAATGAACGAGTTTGCCCAACCCGTTGAGGACCCGGTATTCGGCGAGAAGACCATCATACCTTGCTTCTACCAAGGCTCTTTTAGCGTCAATGACCTCAGCCTCGGTATCGAGCACATCCAAAAGGGTCCGTTTGCCAATGTTGAACTGTTCGGTATAGGATTTTGCGGTATTGGTGGTCGCGGTGACACGCTCCTCCAGATAACCGATCCTGTCTTTCGCCGCCTGGTAAGCCATCCAGGAAAGGCGGATGGATTCGATCACTTGCCGATGAGTATTGTTCCTGATCTCTCTGGCCTCCTCGATAAGCTGGGTCGTTTCGGCTCGACGGGCCTGGTTCCTGAAACCGTGGAACAGATTGTAGCGCAGTTTCACCATGGCAATCAGCTGATCGTCTGAGCCTGGCTCATCAAAATCTTCCTCCCAGTGCTGATCGACCTCGATATCGATAATCGGCAGAAAAGGTGCCTTGGCAACCGCATACTGCTTGTCGCGGGCATCGAGATCGGCCCCTGCCGATCTGAGGGTTGGATGATTTTTCACCGCCTCCTGTTCAGCCGCTTCCAGAGATTCAGGCATCAATGCATCGGGTGACTCCGGTGCCTGCAGATCACTGGGCAACCGCCCGATCACCGCCTGGTAATTGGTCTGCGCATCAATCAGGTTGGTCTTGGTGGCAATGACATTGGCCTGCGCCAAGGCAACACGCCCAGTCACCTGATCACTGTCAGCCCTGCTCGCCACACCCGAATCACTTCGCATTTTTATCTGATCTGATATCCGCAGGTGGGTTCCCAGGTTTTCGTCAGCCAAACGGTTGAGTTCCTCGCTGCGCAGCACCTTCAAGTACACCTCGGTCGTTTTCAAAGCGGTATTCTCACTCACCCCCTGCAGCGTATAGGCAGCCGATCGAACCCGGTCCTTCTGACGCCCGACCTCATTGACAGTCTGCATACCGGCGAAGACATTCTGCCGCAAGCTCAGAGTGAAAACCCCGGGATTGAGGCTGTCACTCTCCGGCTCCTGAATTTCCTGGACGCCATATCCGGCGACGAAATCCAATTTCGGCAGATAGTCGGCCTTCGCCTGCCGGACCTCCTCATCGCGACCGAGGCGGTTATACGCCTGCGATCTGACTTCCGGGTGAGATTGGATCATGGTCTCGATCGCCTCTCTCAATGTCTCACCTTGAACCGTATTGCCACCGAGAAGAATTCCCACTCCAAGAACTGCTGTTCCTAACAATTTTCCTCGCTTCATAGCATTTACCCCTGTGTGAATCACGCTATTTCCAAAAAAGGCACATGTCGTCAACTGATGAGAGAATAATTACAATTTCACGCGATGTTTAGCTTCATCAGCCGGATCGAATGACCAGGCTGATCAAAATCATCAATACTGCCGGTTAGAAAAGCAGGAAGCACACCTTTCGTGTGTTTAATAACTCCAGTTTATTGGCCAACAAAACAATCAATTTATCGCAACCAACAAGAAATTCTTTCATGGCCGGAGGAAAAAAGTCAAATCTTTTCATCTCTTGCAACCACAGTAACCTTATCGTGGCGACAATCACAACCACTTTCAGATGAGAGGTGCTACAATTATCATACATCATAAATGAATTCTGTAAAATTCGAACCTGCTGCCAATCCATCCTCTCCCGAGATTATCAGAACGGGATTATTTATCCGTGACAGAGAGATTGAAAAACGAGTAAATTCATTTTCATTTGCCAGCCAATATGAGGTTGATTGCCGAAGGCTGGTAAGGAATCCGGAATATGCAGCATCACTTTGATCTCGAAACCAGGACAGTTCCTGCCATGATGTCGTCCTCCACGTTTCTTGTGCGCGCAGTTTCTGCCATAATCACGCTCCTCTTTGTCGTCAGCGGCGCGCAGGCGGCTTGTCCTCCAGATCTGCTGCAACGGGCAGAACAGGGCGACTATAATGTCCAGTGCTACGTAGGCCATCTTTATCTTTCAGGGAAAAAAGGCGCCGAGCAGGATTTTGCCAAAGCCAAGTACTGGTATGAACGAGTAATTTTTCAACAAGGTGCCGATGCGAAAATAATCGCCCATGCCAATTTTGTCCTTGGTATGCTGTATTCCCAGGGAAAAGGTTGCAAGCGGAATTATACCGAAGCAATGCAGTGTTTTCGGATTGCGGCAAAGCAAGGGTACACCGATGCCCACATCAACATTGGCCTGATGTTCGCCAAGGGTCTGGGGGTGAAGAAAGATTGCCGGCAAGCGCTGTACTGGTGGAAGTTGGCCGCTGAGAAAGGTCATCCCACGGCTCCTGCCTATGTTATCCAATTGAAAAAGAAACTCTGGGAGCATAGTTGATCGGTTGCTTCCCCATTGAACCACGCCGTCTTTTTCCACGCTCACCGCAAGGCAATCCCTCAGCCAGACTGGGAGTCGTCCATCGTTATACTTCAACTTTCGCTCACCGCTACGAGCTGAGCACCCTGATATCCTGTCACGAAAAGCCACGTCACCATTAATCGCCATAAGCCCGGGTCCTCGGACCCTCCGCTGAACGCTTGCGAATCCATCCGGATCGATGCAACCCTCTCCTTGATGGTCAGCTGTACCAAGGTACAATGGATTTCTTGTGATCCGCAGTGATATTATCTCATCATGGAATAACCGGGGCTCAACTGAGTGATGAGGTCCTTCGGCAGGTTTGACCGAGTGAGTACCTGCACGGTATTTGAGCGATAAATCAGCCCGGGATCGACACAGCATACCGTTCAAACCAAGGGGTTGTTGCCGCATTCGCTTGAGCTTGAGCAAAGCGCCGAGACAATCCTCAACACCTCTTATGAAACAATCCTTGCAAGGAGAACAACATGGTAGACATTGCATCCGGATCAGGTGGAACTGGTCCCGCCACGATTGTTGGTAAGGTTTTTGTCATCTTCGGCGAGGTCAAAGCCATTGCCCCGGATGGGACAACCCGGGCGCTCGGCCCCAACAGTCCCGTATTCGCCGATGATCGGATTGTCACCGGCAGTGATGGTCGAATCTCCATCACGTTCAACGACCGGGAAAACACTATTCTCACCCTTGGACGCAATTCCAACGTGGTCATCAACGAAGAGGTTTATGGCCAAGAACCCCCGGATGATTTCGCAGATGTCCAAGGAGAGGTAGCGGACATCCAGCAGGCTCTGGAACAAGGAGAGTTTGACCCGACGACGCAATTCGAGCCGACCGCCGCAGGCCCTGCCGCAGCTGGAGGACCTGCCGGCGTTTCCAGCGCCCGTGACGGCGGCGCAAGTTATCCGGTGTTCTTCCTCACCGGAGATGAAGTCATACCTGATAGTGGAGCCGAAACGATTGGAGTCGGGCTCACCTTTCTCGACCCCGATATTCCCACGACTCCGCCTGAGCCGACAACTCCCCCCGCCGGCCCACTGCTGTCTGACGACGATGATGACGATGATGATGACGACGATGATGACGATGATGACGACGATGATGACGACGATGACGACGACGATGATGACGATGATGATGACGATGATG
>Ga0209066_10004071_pt1 | contig 16174 bp, 15 predicted proteins | sample All_14_2_FD_187198 | JGI IMG/M metagenome (GOLD analysis project Ga0209066, IMG submission 187198) | Freshwater microbial communities in response to fracking from Pennsylvania, USA - Allegheny Zone_MetaG_DW_15 (SPAdes) (version 2) ...
GCGGTCATGCCTGGCTCGATACCGGCACCCACGAAAGCCTGCTCGATGCCAGCCAGTTCATCGCCACGATCGAAAAACGCCAGGGCCTGAAAGTGGCCTGTCCGGAGGAAATCGCCTTCCGTAAAGGCTGGGTCGATGCGGCACAACTGGAAGAGTTGGCGCAGCCGATGCTGAAAAACCCTTACGGCCAGTATTTGGCCGGACTGCTCAAGGAACGGGTGTTCTCATGAAAGTCACACCGACAAAGCTGGCCGGGGTGCTGGTCATCGAACCGCGGGTTTTTGTCGACGAGCGCGGTTTTTTCTTCGAGAACTTCAATCAGTTGGCCTTTGACGACGCAGTCGGCGCCCATGTCGATTTCGTCCAGGACAACCACTCGAAAAGCAGCCGCAACGTACTGCGCGGCCTACATTACCAGCTGCCCCCGAAAGCCCAGGGCAAACTGGTGCGTGTCGTTCAGGGAAAGGTTTTCGATGTAACGGTCGACCTGCGGAAAAATTCAGAAACCTTTGGCCAGTGGGGCGGCGAGGTGCTGTCAGCAGACAATAAAAAGCAATTGTGGATTCCGCCAGGGTTCGCCCACGGTTTCGTGACACTCAGCGACACGGCTGAATTTCTCTACAAGACCACGGACTACTACTCACCCGCGCATGAGCGGTGCATTCGCTGGGACGATGCGCAACTGGCAATCGATTGGCCGATGCAAGGTGCGCCGTCGTTATCGGCCAAGGATGCCGTGGCGCCGCTGTTCGCCGACGCCGAGTCGGATTTCTAGCGCGATCCGCGGCGTACGGCTTCGGTCTTTTGCGGTCCACGGGTAAACTGTCGGACTTTTACTGCTGCCACCGGTCCCCATGGAATTCCTTGATCTCCCCCAATTGTTGTCTGCCGCCGGTACCGTCCGTCTGCCCGGTTCCAAAAGCATTTCCAACCGTGTGCTGTTGCTGGCGGCGCTGGCCGATGGTGAGACCGAGGTTCGCGATCTGCTTGCTTCCGACGATACCGAGCGCATGCTCGATGCACTGCAAGCGCTGGGCATCGGTGTCACGCACCTGGGCGGTGAAAACTGGAAGATCGTCGGCTGCGGCGGTGCTTTCCCGGTCAAGCAGGCTGAACTCTTTCTCGGCAACGCCGGTACTGCCTTCCGGCCGCTGACCGCGGCGCTGGCGCTGGCGCTGGCTGGTGGCGATTACGTGCTGAAGGGCGTGGCGCGCATGCACGAGCGGCCGATCGGCGATCTGGTCGATGGTCTGCGCCAGCTCGGTGCCGATGTCAGCTACCTGGGCAATGAGGGTTACCCGCCGCTGCACCTCAAGCCGGCGACGATCCGACCGGATGGCGTGGTCAGCGTTCGTGGCGACGTTTCCAGCCAGTTCCTGACCGGTCTGCTGATGGCCTTGCCGCTGACCGGTCAGACTGTTGCGGTCGACGTCGTCGGCGAGCTGATTTCCAAGCCCTACATCGAGATCACGCTGGCGACGATGGCCCGCTTTGGTGTTGTCGTCGAGCGCGACGGCTGGCAGCGTTTCACCGTGCGTGCAGGCAGCCGTTATGTCTCGCCAGGGACGGTGTATGTCGAGGGCGATGCCTCGTCGGCCTCCTACTTCCTCGCGCTCGGCGCCATTGGTGGCGGGCCGGTCCGGGTCGAGGGCGTCGGTCGTGATTCGATCCAGGGCGATGTGAAGTTCGCCGAGGCGCTGGCGCAGATGGGCGCCATCATCGAAACCGGGCCGAACTGGATGACTGCATGCGCGCCACAGAGCGGGCTGATTGCAGTCGACCTCGATTGCAACCACATTCCCGACGCGGCGATGACGCTGGCTACCGCTGCGCTGTTCGCCAAGGGCACGACGACGCTGCGCAACATCGCCAGCTGGCGGGTCAAGGAAACCGACCGCATCGCGGCGATGGCGACCGAGCTACGCAAGATCGGCGCCGTGGTCGAGGAGGGCGCGGATTTCATCAAGATTACGCCGTCGACCGCAAGACCCGCGGCGATCGACACCTACGACGACCACCGCATGGCGATGTGCTTCTCGCTCGCCGCTTTCGCAACGCCGTTGCGCATCAACGATCCGAAGTGCGTGGCCAAGACTTTCCCCGATTACTTCGAACGCTTCGCGACGGTCACCCGGGCGGCACCGGTGATCGCCATCGACGGCCCGTCGGCGTCGGGCAAGGGTTCGGTGGCGGCGCGCGTTGCCGCGGCGCTCGGTTTTGCCTACCTCGATTCCGGTGCGCTCTACCGACTGACTGCGCTCGCCGCACAACGCGCCGGTATCGCCTGGGACGATGAAGCTGGTGTTGCGGCGATTGCCGCCGGTCTTGACGTGGTGTTCACCGGTGGAGACATCCGCCTGGCCGGCGTGCTGGTTGGCGACGCCATCCGGACCGAAGACATCTCGGCCGGCGCCTCGAAAGTCGCCGCCTTGCCGGCCGTGCGCGAGGCGTTGCTGTTCCGTCAGCGCGTCTTCAACACCTTGCCCGGCCTGGTCGGCGACGGGCGCGACATGGGCTCGGTGATCTTCCCGCGTGCCGTGCTCAAGGTCTTCCTCACAGCCACTGCCGAGGCGCGCGCTGAACGACGCTATAAGCAGTTGATCGAAAAAGGTTTCTCTGCTAATCTCCCGGACCTTCTGGCTGACCTGCAGCAACGTGACGCGCGCGACTCGCAGCGCAGCGTGGCGCCGCTCAGACAGGAGGCCGATGCCAGGCTGCTGGAGACCACGCAACTCACCATCGAACAGGCGGTGAAGCAGGTTCTGGACTGGTACTCGGAAGCATCGTCGTAAAGCTGTCGTAGCAAGGTGTTGTCGGCCATGTGGCAGGCAATTTGTTGTAACCCTCAACCCGCTGCGGGTCATTTGATTCGTGGCAAGGAACTCACTCCGTAATGGAATCTTTTGCTCAACTGTTTGAAGAATCCCTGGCTCGCCAGGAAATGCGTCAAGGCGAAGTCATCACTGCAGAAGTGGTGCTCATCGATCACAATTTCGTTGTGGTCAATGCCGGCCTGAAATCCGAATCCTACGTTCCCGTAGAAGAATTCCTGAACGATATGGGTGAGATTGAAGTCGCCGTCGGCGATTTCGTCCAGGTCGCCATCGAAATGCTGGAAGACGGCTATGGCTCGACCCGCCTGTCCCGCGATCGCGCCAAGCGCATCGCCTCCTGGAACTTCCTGGAGCAGGCCCTGAACGATGGCGCGCTGGTCAGCGGCACCATCACCGGCAAGGTCAAGGGCGGCCTCACCGTCATGTCCAACGGCGTCCGTGCCTTCCTCCCGGGCTCGCTGGTCGACATGCGTCCGGTCAAGGACACCACCCCGTACGAAGGCAAGACCCTTGAATTCAAGGTCATCAAGCTCGATCGCAAGCGCAACAATGTCGTCCTGTCCCGTCGTGCCGTCCTCGAAGCGACCGCCGACAAGGATCGCGAAAAGCTGATGGAGAACCTCAAGGAAGGTTCCACCGTCAAGGGTGTCGTCAAGAACATCACCGACTACGGTGCATTCGTCGACCTCGGCGGCATCGATGGTCTGCTGCACATCACCGACCTGGCCTGGCGCCGTGTCCGTCACCCGAGCGAAGTGCTCAACGTTGGTGACGAAGTTACCGCCAAGATCCTCAAGTTCGACGCCGAGAAGAACCGCGTCTCCCTGGGCATGAAGCAGCTGGGCGACGATCCGTGGGTTGGCATCGGCCGCCGCTACCCGGCTGGCACCCGCCTGTTCGGCAAGGTCACCAACCTGACCGATTACGGCGGCTTCGTCGAAATCGAACAGGGCATCGAAGGCCTGGTGCACGTGTCCGAAATGGACTGGACCAACAAGAACGTCCACCCGTCCAAGGTTGTTTCCCTGGGCGACGAAGTTGAAGTCATGATCCTGGAAATCGACGAAGAACGTCGTCGTATCTCCCTGGGCATGAAGCAGTGCCAGGCCAATCCCTGGGACGACTTCGCGATGAACCAGAAGAAGGGTGACAAGGTCAAGGGCGCGATCAAGTCGATCACCGACTTCGGCATCTTCATCGGTCTGCCTGGCGGCATCGATGGTCTGGTTCACCTGTCCGACCTGTCCTGGTCCGCGACCGGCGAAGAAGCCATCCGCAACTTCAAGAAGGGTGACGAAGTTGAAGCCGTGGTTCTCGGCATCGACGTCGAGAAGGAACGCATCTCCCTGGGTATCAAGCAGCTGGATGGCGACCCGTACGCCAACTTCATCGCTACCCACGAGAAGAACAGCATCGTCCGTGGCATCGTCAAGTCGGTTGATGCCCGTGGTGCCGTGGTTGCGCTGGATGGCGAAAACGAAGCCTACCTGCGTGCCTCCGAGTTCTCCCGCGAGCGTACCGAAGACCTGTCCCAGCACCTGAAGGTGGGTGACGAGATCGAAGCCATGATCATCAACGTGGATCGCAAGACCCGTGGCATCAATCTGTCCATCAAGGCCAAGGATCAAGCCGAACAGCACGAAGCCCTGCAGAAGTTCTCTTCTGACACCTCCGCTGCTACCGGTACGACCAACCTGGGTGCCCTGCTCAAGGCCAAGCTGAACCAGCAAGGCTGATAAGGGCAAGCATGACCAAATCCGAGCTCATCGCCCGGCTGGCGGAGCGATTTCCGCAGTTGGTGGCGAAGGATGCTGATTTCGCGGTCAAGATGATTCTCGATGCGATGTCTGAAGCGCTGGTGCGCGGAGACCGCATCGAGATCCGCGGATTTGGCAGCTTCGCGCTCAACTACCGGCCGCCGCGCGTTGGTCGTAATCCCAAGTCGGGAGACAAGGTCAGCGTACCGGCGAAGTGGGTCCCCCACTTCAAGGCCGGCAAGGAACTGCGCGAGCGGGTCGACCAGTCGATCTGAAGCCGGGCTTGGCCCAATGTGGTAGATTCGGGGCAGTGAATTTCACTGCCCCTTTTCATTGAATGTCATGACAGCCCTGACCTGGTTCCTGCGCTTCATCATCTTTTCCTTTCTGGTGGTCTTTGCCATCCAGAACACCGCACCGGTCACTCTGACCCTGGTGCTCGACTACCAGTGGCAGGCGCCGCTGGTCATTCTTCTGCTGGCATTCTTTGCCGGTGGCGCGATTCTTGGCGTGTTGTCGCTGGTCGGCCCGGTTTTCCGGCAGCGCCGCGAAATCGCCCGCCTCAAGCGGGCGCTGGCCAAGGCTGAGCACGCCCCTGTGCCGGAACTGCCGCCTCAACCATGAACGAACTTTTTGAATACTGGCAACTGCTGCTGGTACCCGTGTTTTTTGCCATGGGCTGGACTGCCGCCCGTGTCGACATGCGCCAGGTGGTGCACGAGTCCCGTGCGTTGCCGCGCTCCTATTTCAAGGGCCTCAATTTCCTGCTCAACGAGCAGCCGGACAAGGCCATCGATTCCTTCCTCGAAGTTGCCAAGGTCGATTCACAGACCGTCGAGCTGCATTTCGCGCTCGGCAACCTGTTCCGCCGTCGGGGCGAGACCGAGCGGGCCATCCGCATGCACCAGAACCTGCTGGCCTTGCCCGAAATCGAGGAAAAGCACCGCTTGCAGGCGATGGTCGAACTCGGCCAGGACTTTCTCAAGGCCGGCCTGCTCGACCGTGCCGAAGAAATCTTCAACAAGCTGATCGGTACTTCGCGCGAGCCTGATGCCAAGCGCTCGCTGCTGGAAATCTATCAGGTCGGCAAGGAATGGCAGAAAGCCATCGACATTGCCCGTGAATTGCCGGATGTCGCGTCACACCGCGAAATAGCCGAGTATTTCTGCGAACTGGCGGCCGGTGAAATCATGCGTTCGCGCAGTGATTCGGCGCGTCAGTATCTTGATGTCGCGATGCAGGAAAACCGCAAGTGTGTCCGTGCCAGCATGCTGCTGGGCGACCTGTTTGCTCAGGAGGGCAAGCTGGAAGAGGCGATCGCAGTCTGGCAGGGGATCGAGCAGCAGGATCCCGCCTACCTGTCGCTGGTTGCCCAGCGTCTGCTTGACGCCTATCGCAAGCTTGAGCGCCTGGGCGAGGGCATCGCGCTGCTCGGCGGTTATCTCGAACATTATCCGTCGCAGGACCTGCTCGATGTCGTTCATCAACTGGTGCTCGAAGGTCAGGGTGACGAGGCGGCCTACCGTCTGGTACGTGCCGAATTGCAGCGCAATCCGTCGCTGCTCGGCCTGGAAAAGCTGATGAGTGCGCGTCTGCCGCTGGCCTCGCCGGAAGTGCGGCCGGATGTCGAACTGGCGAAGACCATCATCCAGGGCTATACCCGTCGCCTGTCGCGCTATCGATGCAATAATTGCGGCTTCAAGGCGCGCCAGTTCTACTGGCGTTGTCCGGCGTGCGGCGGTTGGGAAACCAATCCACCGCGACGCAGCGAAGAATTCGATCAATCCCTGTAGGACTTCGATGCTGGAAAAACTGTCGCAGGTTCGCCTGCTTGTCGTCGGCGACGTGATGCTTGACCGCTACTGGTTCGGCGAAGTCAGCCGCATTTCGCCGGAAGCGCCGGTGCCGGTGGTCAAGGTGGCGCGGATGGAAGAGCGCCTCGGTGGCGCCGCCAACGTCGCCCGCAACGCCGCCTCGCTGGGGGCGCAAACGACCTTGCTGTCAGTGGTCGGCGACGACGAGGCCGGGCGCACGCTCGGCCGTCTGCTGGCCGAAGGTGGAATTGCCGCCGATTTGCAGGTCGACCGCGAGATCGACACGACGGTCAAGTTGCGGGTCATCGGTCGCCAGCAGCAACTGCTGCGCATCGATTTCGAAACAACGCCTTCGCACGAAATCCTCGATGCCAAACTGGCCGAGTACGAACGCCGGCTCGCCGATTGCGACATCGTCATCCTGTCCGATTACGGCAAGGGCGGCCTGACGCACATCACCGAGATGATCCGGCTTGCCCGCGTTGCCGCCAAGCCGGTGCTGGTCGATCCGAAGGGTGATGAGTGGGATAAGTATGCTGGCGCCACGGTAATCACGCCGAACCGGTCCGAATTGCGCGATGTCGTCGGCCGCTGGTCGTCGGAGGCGGTGCTGTTCGACAAGGCCGAGAAACTGCGCGGCGAGCTCGGCCTGGAAGCCCTGCTGGTCACCCGCAGCGAGGAGGGCATGACGCTCTTCGCCGACGGCCAGACCTTCCATCAGGCAGCGCAGGCGCGCGAGGTCTTCGACGTCTCCGGTGCCGGCGATACCGTCATCGCTACCCTCGCCGTGATGCTTGCTGCCGGTGCCGACTGGGCCGAAGCCATTCGAGTCGCCAATATCGCTGCCGGCATCGTTGTCGGCAAACTGGGAACCGCCGTTGTCACCCGCGACGAAATCGCGGGCGCCCTGTAAGGAAAAACCATGTACACAGTCGTTACCGGCGCTGCCGGCTTCATCGGTGCCAATATCGTCAAGGCGCTCAACGAGCGCGGCGTGACCAAGATCATTGCGGTCGACAACCTGACCAAGGCAGAAAAGTTCAAGAATCTGATCGACTGCGAAATCGCCGATTACATCGACAAGCAGGATTTCATCGAGCGCATCCAGGCCGGCCATTTCGACGGCGAGATCGACGCCATCTTCCATGAAGGCGCCTGTTCGGACACGATGGAAACCGACGGCCGCTACATGATGGAGAACAATTACCGCTATTCGTGCATCCTGCTCGACTGGTGTCTCGATCAGGACGTCCAGTTCCTCTATGCCTCCAGCGCGGCGACCTACGGCGCCAGCAACGTTTTCAGGGAAGAGCGCCAGTACGAAGGGCCGCTCAACGTTTACGGCTACTCCAAGTTCCTGTTTGATCAGGTTGTCCGGCAAAAGCTGGCGCAGAATCCGTCGTCGCAAATCGTCGGCTTCCGCTACTTCAACGTCTATGGTCCGCGCGAAACGCACAAGGGGCGGATGGCCTCGGTCGCCTTCCACAACTTCAACCAGTTCCGCGCCGACGGCAAGGTCAAGCTGTTCGAAGGCTCGCACGGCTACGAAAATGGTGGCCAGATGCGCGATTTCGTTTTTGTCGGCGACGTGGCCAAGGTCAATCTCTTTTTCCTCGACCATCCGGAAAAGTCCGGTATCTTCAATCTGGGCTCGGGGCGTGCGCAGAGCTTCAACGACGTCGCCGTTGCTGCGGTCAACGGTTGTCTGTGTGGAAAAAGCGAGGCAAAAAACGTGGCGCCGCTGGATCTGGCGGAACTCCGGGCACAGGGTTTGCTCGAATACATCGCCTTCCCCGAAGCCTTGAAGGGCAAATACCAGGCCTTTACGCAGGCGGATCTGACCAAGCTGCGCGATGCCGGCTACGTTGCACCGATGGCCACGGTTGAGGAAGGCGTTTCCCAATATATCGAGTGGCTGAACCGCAATGTATAAAACCCTGCAGGATTTTGTCGGAAACACCCCGCTGGTTCGGCTGCAGCGCATTCCCGGCGCTGACAACGAGCGCCGCGGCAACGTCATCCTGGCCAAGCTCGAAGGCAACAACCCGGCGGGTTCGGTCAAGGACCGCCCGGCACTGTCGATGATCGTCCATGCCGAAGCGCGCGGCGAGATCAAGCCGGGCGACACGCTGATCGAGGCGACTTCCGGCAACACCGGCATCGCGCTGGCGATGGCGGCGGCGATCAAGGGCTACAAGATGATCCTGGTGATGCCCGAGAATCAGAGCATCGAGCGTCGCCAGAGCATGCGCGCCTACGGCGCCGAACTGGTGCTGACGCCCAAGGACGGCGGTATGGAATTGTGCCGTGACGTCGCCGAACGGATGCGCGATGAAGGCAAGGGCATCATCCTCGACCAGTTCGCCAACCCGGACAATCCGCGCGCCCACATCGAAGGCACCGGCCCGGAAATCTGGCGTGATACCGACGGCCGGATCACCCATTTCGTTTCCAGCATGGGCACCACCGGGACCATCATGGGCACCTCGGCCTACCTGAAGGCGCAGAACCCGGCGATCCAGATCGTCGGCTGCCAGCCGGAAGACGGCAGCCAGATTCCCGGCATCCGCAAATGGCCGGAAGCCTACCTGCCGAAGATTTACGACAAGACCAACGTCGACCGCATCGAATACGTGTCGCAGGCTGACGCCGAAACGATGACCCGGCGTTTGGCGACCGAGGAAGGCATCTTTGCCGGCATCTCGTCGGGCGGCGCGCTGGCGGTGGCACTGCGCCTGGCGCAGACGCTGGAGAACGCGACCATCGTCACCATCGTTTGCGACCGCGGCGACCGCTACCTGTCGACGGGCGTGTTTCCAGCATGAGCGGCGCGGCATGAAGCCGGTCCTTGTCTTCGACATCGAGACCATTCCCGATGTCCCCGGCCTGCGCCGGATCAACGATCTGCCCTCCGAGTTGTCCGACGCCGAGGTTGCCGAACTCGCCTTCCAGCAGCGCCGGGCGAAGAGCGGCAACGATTTCCTGCCGCTGCACCTGCAGCGCGTCGTCGCCATTTCCTGCGTGCTGCGCACGCTCGAAGGTTTCAAGGTGTGGTCGCTGGCCGAGCCGGATCTCGACGAAGGCGCGATCATCCAGCGCTTTTTCGACGGCATCGAGAAATTCACGCCACAGATCATTTCCTGGAACGGCAGCGGTTTCGACCTGCCGGTGCTGCATTATCGCGGCATGCTGCACGGCGTCGTCGCGCCGCGCTACTGGGACATGGGCGAGGGCGACTACGCCGATTCACGCGATTTCAAGTGGAACAACTACATCAGCCGTTACCACACCCGCCACCTCGACCTGATGGACCTGCTGGCGTTGTACAACGGCCGGGCGAATGCGCCATTGGATGATCTGGCCAAACTGTTCGGTTTTCCCGGCAAGCTCGGCATGGACGGCAGCAAGGTCTGGGAAGCCTGGCAGGCCGGGCAGGCCGCCGACATCCGCGATTACTGCGAAACCGACGTGGTCAATACCTACCTGGTCTATAACCGTTTCCGGCGCATGCGCGGCGAACTGACGGCCGACGAGGAAGTGGCCGAAATCGCTTTCATCAAGGCCCAGCTGGGCAGGATCGACGCGCCGCACTGGCGGGAGTTTCTTGCTGCCTGGGGCTGATGACGTCGCCGTACGGCGCTATAATCACCGTTTTCAAACCAAACGCAGAGAGCTCACGATGTCCCTGAACAACGTTTCTTCCGGCAAGTCCCTGCCCGACGACTTCAACGTCATCATCGAAATCACCGCCAATTCCGATCCGGTCAAGTACGAAGTGGACAAGGAATCCGGCGCCGTTTTCGTCGACCGCTTCCTGGGTACGGCGATGCACTATCCCTGCAACTATGGCTACATCAACAACACCATCGCCGGTGACGGTGATCCGGTCGACGTGCTGGTCGTCACCCCGTTCCCGCTGCCGCCGGGCGTTGTCATCCGCTGCCGGCCGCTCGGCATGCTGGCCATGGAAGACGAAGGCGGTCAGGACGCCAAGCTGCTGGCCGTGCCGGTGTCCAAGCTGACCCCGCTGTACAACGACGTCAAGTCCTTCGAAGACATCCCCGAGCTGCTGCGCAAGCAGATCTCGCATTTCTTCGAGCACTACAAGGATCTGGAACCGGGCAAGTGGGTCAAGGTCGTTGGCTGGCAGGGCATCGAAGAAGCCCGCAAGGAAGTCATGGAAGGCGTCGCCCGTTACCAGGCCGAAGCCAAGTAAGCCATGCTGCGCATCGCCGTTGCCCAGTTCAATGCCGTCGTCGGTGACCTGACGGGCAACGTCGAACGCATCATCGCCTGCGCTGCCGAGGCGAAAGCCCGCGGCGCGCAGGTGCTGCTGACGCCTGAACTGGCGCTCAGCGGCTATCCGCCGGAAGACCTGCTGCTGCGCCCGGATTTCTACCGCGCCTGCCAGCGGGCGCTCGACGATCTGGCCGCCCGTGTTGACGGGATTGCGCTGGTTGTCGGCCATCCGGAAGAATTTGAAGGCGCCTGTCACAACGCTGCCTCGGTCATTGAAAATGGCCGGAAAACCGCGGTCTACCGCAAGATCCGCCTGCCCAACTACGACGTCTTCGACGAGAAGCGTTATTTCGAACCGGGCCACGAAGCCTGCGTCGTCACGCTCGGTGACGTCAATGTCGGCATCAACATCTGTGCCGACATCTGGGAAGAAGGCGCCTATGAACTGGCCTGCGCGGCCGGTGCCGAACTGATGCTGGTGCTCAATGCTTCGCCCTGTCATCTCGAGAAACACCACGAGCGCGCCCGCGTGCTCGGCGAGCGGGTCGAGGCGACCGGCGTGCCCGCCATCTATTGCAACCTGGTCGGCGGCCAGGACGAACTGGTTTTTGACGGCGCCTCGTTCGCCATCGACGAGCGCGAGCAGATCTGCATGCGCCTGCCGCAGTTCGAGGAAGCGCTAGGCATCGTCGATTTCGATCGTGGCCGGCTGCAGTCGGACGATCACGCCGAACCGCTGTCGCTGGAAGCCGAAGCCTATTCGGCGCTGGTCCTTGGGGTGCGCGACTACATCGGCAAGACCGGCTTCAAGGGCGCGATCATCGGCCTTTCCGGTGGCATCGATTCGGCGCTGACGCTGTGCGTTGCGGTCGACGCGCTGGGCGCGGAAAAAGTCCACGCGGTGATGATGCCGTCGCCCTATACGGCGCAGATGAGTCTCGACGACTCGCGCGAGATGATCCGTCAGCTCGGTTGCTCGTACGACGAAATCGCCATCGCGCCGGCGATGGCCACCTACGAATCCATGCTGGCACCGCTGTTCGCCGGCTTGCCGCAGGACACCACCGAAGAGAACATCCAGGCGCGGATCCGCGGCAACATCCTGATGGCGTTGTCGAACAAGACCGGCAAGCTGGTGCTGACCACCGGCAACAAGTCCGAAATGGCGGTCGGCTACTGTACGCTGTACGGCGACATGGCCGGCGGCTTCGCAGTGATCAAGGACGTGTACAAGACGCTGGTCTATCGTCTGTCGCGCTACCGCAACACGCTGTGCCAGGGCGAGCCGGTGATTCCCGAGAACATCATCGTCCGGCCGCCGTCAGCCGAGCTGAAGCCGGATCAGAAGGACCAGGATTCGCTGCCCGAATACGAGGTGCTCGACGCCATCGTCCGCGCCTACATGGAAGAAGACCGCAGCCCGCGCGAGATCATCGCCGCCGGCCTGCCCGAGGCCGATGTGCGCCGCGTCGTGCGCCTGCTGCGCATCGCCGAGTACAAGCGCCGGCAGGCACCGATCGGCATTCGCATCACGCCGCGTGGTTTTGGCAAGGACTGGCGTTATCCTGTCACCAATCGCTACGTCGACGAATTTTGAGATCAAACAGAGAAGAGGGGATGCATCCATGAAGAAAATCGAAGCCATCATCAAGCCGTTCAAGCTGGACGAAGTGCGCGAAGCCCTGTCGGAAGTCGGCATCACCGGCCTGACGGTGACAGAGGTCAAGGGTTTTGGTCGCCAGAAGGGTCACACCGAGCTGTACCGCGGTGCCGAGTACGTCGTCGATTTTCTGCCCAAGATCAAGATCGAGGTGGTCGTCGCCACCGAACATGTCGAACCGGCCATCGACGCCATCGTCAAGGCTGCGCGTACCGGCAAGATCGGTGACGGCAAGATCTTTGTCATGCCGGTCGAGCAGGTGGTGCGTATCCGTACCGGCGAAACCAACGAATCGGCAATCTGATTTTTTGGCAAATCCTGCGGTCGACCGCAGGATTCAGGCAAAAACGCAGGGCGGCTCAGGCCGCCCTTGTCTTTTTCGGCGCGCGCAGCAATACCAGCAAGGCGCCTTCGCCGCCGTCGTGCGGGCGTGCCTGGCAGTAGGCCAGGACTTCCTCGCGCTGGGCCAGCCAGCCGCGTGTCAGCTGGCGCAGGATCGACAGCTTCTGCGGCGAGCCCAGGCCCTTGCCGGTGATCACCCGGACGCAGCGGACGCCGTGATGCAGGCATTCAGCGAGGAAAGTTGCCAGTAGTTGCCGGGCCTCGTCGCGATTGGCGCCGTGCAGGTCGATTTCATCCTGGATAACCCAGCGGCCGCGGCGCAGGTCGCGCAGCACGTTGCCGGCGATGCCGTTGCGCAGGTAGTGCGGTTCGTCGCCGCCTTCGAGCCGGTCCTGCAGGCCGATGCGGCCATGCAGGCTTTCATGCAGTGCGGCCTGTTCGTCGGCAAGGAACTGCTGCGGCCGCGGCGGCGGCGGCGGGGTGCCGACGACGACGCGGTTGGCCGCCGGCAGGGGATGCACGCCCTGCATCGCCAGGACGAAGGCTGCCGCATCGGGATCGTCCGGCAGGCGCGGCCGGGGAGCGCTGCCCTCGCTGTGCCAGTGGGCCGGGAGGTCAGTGCCGCGACGAACTTTCGTCGCCGGTTTGCTGGCTTCGTGCAGTGGGCGAGCCGGCGGCTGGCGCCGAGGTCTGGCACGCGTCAGCTGGACGCGGTTATCCGGCGGCAGCGGATCGGCATCCGCCACCGCCGCCCGGAAGGCCGCCAGGTCGTCCGGGTCGATCAAGGGATTTCAGGACAGGTTGTCCAGGTAGCGCTCGGCATCGAGCGCTGCCATGCAACCGCTGGCCGCCGAGGTGCAGGCCTGCTTGTAGATCTGGTCCTGGACGTCGCCGGCGGCAAAGACACCGGGGATGCTGGTCTGCGTCGCGTTGCCGGTGCGGCCGGCCTGGGTGACCAGGTAGCCGTGGTCCATTTCGAGCTGGCCGGCGAAGATGTCGGTGTTCGGCTTGTGGCCGATGGCGATGAACACGCCATGCACGTCGACTTTCTTCACTTCACCGGACTGCACATGCTTGACCGCCAGTCCGGTGACACCGGAATCGTCGCCGAGCACTTCGTCGAGCGTGCTGTTCCACAGGATCGTGACCTTGCCTTCTTTTTCCTTCTGGAACAGCTTGTCCTGCATGATCTTCTCGGCCTTGAACTTCTCGCGACGGTGGATCACGGTGACGTGGCTGGCGATGTTGGCCAGGTAAAGCGCTTCCTCGACGGCAGTGTTGCCGCCGCCGACAACAGCGACCGGCTTGTTGCGGTAGAAGAAACCGTCGCAGGTGGCGCAGGCGGACACGCCCTTGCCCTGGAAGGCCTGCTCGGACGGCAGGCCGAGGTACATGGCGGAAGCGCCGGTGGCGATGATCAGCGCGTCGCAGGTGTAGGTGCCGGCGTCGCCGATCAGCGTGAACGGCTTTTCGCTGAGCTTGGTCGTGTGGATGTGGTCGAAGATGATTTCGGTATCGAAGCGGGTGGCGTGCTTCTCGAAGCGCTGCATCAGTTCCGGACCCTGGACGCCATCGGCGTCGGCCGGCCAGTTATCCACTTCGGTCGTGGTCATCAGCTGGCCACCCTGGGCCATGCCGGTGATCAGCACCGGCTTCAGGTTGGCGCGGGCGGCGTAAACGGCAGCGGTGTAGCCGGCCGGGCCGGAACCGAGAATGATCAGTGGAGTGTGGCGGGTGGTCTTGGACATGTTTTTCTGCCTGTAAGTTGAACGGGGAAAATTATAGCCTCCTGATGGACTATCGTTTTGTAGAGGATCGTAACCAATCTATCAAACCGGTTTATAATTCCATGCTAACTGTATGACTCAAAATGATTTACACCGATTTCAGCAGGGCTGAAGCCGGTTGAGGAAAAAGCCGATGGCCAAACGAAACGACCCCAGTCCGATGCCGGACAAGATCGGCAGCCTGTTGCAGGAGTCACGCTGGCTCGGCGTTGGCGCCCTGGCCCTGTTCCTGATCATGGCGCTGTGGGGATTCCAGCGCAGCGATCCGGGCTGGTCGCATGCGGTCGGCGCCAGCAGCACGCAGAACCCGGCCGGTCGTGCCGGCGCCTGGGTTGCCGACCTGATGCTCTATGTTTTCGGCATCTCCGCCTGGTGGTGGGTGGTGCTGCTCGGGATGATCGTCTGGTGGGGCTTCCGCCAACTGCACGCCAATACCGGACGGGGTGCCCACTCGCCGTATCTGGCGCTGCCCGGCTTCATTGTCCTGCTGCTTGCCAGCTGTGCGCTGGAGGCGCTGCGCTTTCATACGATGACGGCCCAGTTGCCGCTGGCGCCGGGCGGCATGCTCGGGCTGGAAGTCAGTCGCTGGCTTGCCGATACTCTGGGTTTCACCGGCGCGACGCTGTTCCTGCTGGCGCTGATGGCCGCTGCCTGGAGCGCATTTTCCGGGATGTCCTGGCTGTGGGCTTTCGAAAAGCTCGGCCTGCTGCTGGAAGCGCTGACCGGCTTCGTCTACGGCCGCATCGACGCCTGGCGCGATCGCCAGATCGGCAAGGAAGTTGCGCAGCAGCGGGAAGTCGTCGTCGAGGAAGAAAAGCGCCGCGTCGAACTGCATGAGCCGATCTACATCGAGCCCGCGGCGCCGGTCGAAGTGCCGGTATCGAAGAAGGCTGAGAAGCGCGTCGAGCGCGAAAAGCAGGCGATGCTGTTCCCCGAGGCGATCGTCGGCGGCACATTGCCGCCGCTGCACCTGCTCGACCCGGCGCCGCCGGCGACCGAGACGGTCAGCCCGGAAACGCTGGAATACACGTCGCGCCTGATCGAGCGCAAGCTCGCCGACTTCGGCGTCCAGGTCAAGGTGCTGGCGGCGATGCCGGGGCCGGTGATCACCCGCTACGAAATCGAGCCGGCGGTCGGCGTCAAGGGCGCCCAGATCGTCAACCTGGCACGCGACCTGGCGCGCGCGCTGGCGATGGTGTCGATCCGCGTCGTCGAGACGGTACCGGGCAAGTCGTGCATGGCGCTCGAACTGCCGAACCCGAAGCGGCAGATGGTCAAGCTCTCCGAAATCATCTCCAGCAAGCCGTACAACGACATGAGCAGCCCGCTGACGGTGTGCCTGGGCAAGGACATCGGCGGCCTGCCGGTGGTCGCCGACCTGGCCAAGACGCCGCACCTGCTGGTCGCCGGCACCACCGGTTCGGGCAAGTCGGTTGGCGTCAACGCGATGATCCTGTCGATGCTGTACAAGTCCGAGCCGGAAAATGTCCGTTTGATCATGGTCGACCCCAAGATGCTCGAACTGTCGATCTACGAGGGCATCCCGCACTTGCTGGCGCCGGTCGTCACCGACATGAAGCAGGCGGCCAACGCGCTGCACTGGTGCGTCACCGAAATGGAAAAGCGCTACAAGCTGATGTCGGCGATGGGCGTGCGCAACATCGCCGGTCTCAATACCAAGATCAAGGATGCCGAGAAGCGCGGCGAACACATTCCCAATCCGCTGTCGCTGACGCCGGAA
>Ga0209066_10004072_pt1 | contig 16167 bp, 10 predicted proteins | sample All_14_2_FD_187198 | JGI IMG/M metagenome (GOLD analysis project Ga0209066, IMG submission 187198) | Freshwater microbial communities in response to fracking from Pennsylvania, USA - Allegheny Zone_MetaG_DW_15 (SPAdes) (version 2) ...
GATGAGATATTTGTCCCTCTAGATAGATCATTGAAGCGATAAAGTCGCGGAGAAGCTGTCAAAGTATCAAGGTAATATGAAAAATCAGCTATCGGTAATTTAGGAAAAGACAGCTTTAAATCAATAATAGTATCACTATAACAGCAATTAAGGAATAAAGAGTTGGCAACGGTCAGCTTAACTTTATAAAGACCCGTATCTGCATAAACATGAAATGGGTTCTTCTCATCAGATACTCCACTATCTCCAAAATCCCAGATGTACTTGTCGGCTGGTCCTTCACCAACACTCCTAAATTGTACCTGCAACGGCTTCAAGGTATCCTGACTATACGCAATGACAGCCTTACAGATAAAAGGAGTAATGACAACCTCCTTGCAAATGGTATCCCGACATAACCCCGGATATAAATTATTATCGATAATTAAACATGCTGTATAAGTCCCCCAAGTAGGATAAATATGATCTATCACTTGCCCTTCTCCCGAAGATTCATCACCAAAATACCAATGAAACTCATTGGGAGAGCCGGCAGAAGAGTTCTGAAACTGAACTTTCAAAGGATATAGCGAATCATAAGTAATTATAAAATCAGCAATACATGGAACAACATTAAGCTTAATTATTTGAAAACTACTATCGGTACAATACTCTGGGTATGCACTATTCCATATCTTGTGTTTGACAACATAAGTTCCCGTATCTGAAAAACGATGAATAGCATTAGGGTCATAAGAATTTCTTCCATCCCCGAAGTCCCAATAAACAAAATCCACCTTACCATGGGGTAGCGTCTCAAAGGCAACCTCAATCGGATTATATGGATTAATAGTATATGAAAAATTGCTTATACAATCCGGACCTTTTATATGGATCCACTGTTCAATAACTGAATTACAATGTAAAGTATCGAGGCGATTGGCAGCACTAAATCTGACTTTATAAAGCCCCGTATCAGCATAAATATGAAACGGATTTAACTGTGAATCAACAGAACCATCCCCAAAATCCCAGTGTAAGCTATCGGCATCGAGCCCGGCACTTCCAAAAAAGTTGACCTTAAAAGGTTCAGCATCCTCAATTAAATAATTAAACTTAGCATCACAATTAGTAGGAATTGGCACTACCACGGTCTTACATACATAGTCATAACATGACTTCGTAAGATCGCCTATCGACAAACAGATTTCATAAATTCCAGAAGTAGAATAGAAATGAACCGGGTCATGAACCGCACTATATTGTCCATCCCCAAAATCCCAATTGACCCAATAATAGAGCCCTGTAGAGTTATTAATAAATCGAATTGCTAAGGGATTATTCTCAACTGCTTGCCAGGTGTATTCAGCCTGACAATCCTCATTAGTAGATTTATAAGAAGAGACATTACTCAATGAATCAGGGTGAGGATTGGAAGACCAAGCAGGAGAAGAGTAGCTTACAGTATCAGGCAGACACAAAGCTCTAGCATCTGAAGCACAATAAACTATTGTATTCAGGAAAACCATTATAAGACTCACGTACCTGAATGAATATATCTTCTTCATGCAAATTAACGAGTCAATGTCTTTAGCGTCAACCTGCAAAAATACGATTTCCTTGTATCCTATGAGGAATTAGCCCTAGAATTTAACAGAAAAACCTGTATTTAAACCCCAAGCTTGCCCTGACTTAGACAAAGGTGACAGATAGGCGCTTTTAGTATAAACCCTATACCAAGGTTCGAATTCCCAAAAGATTCGTTTACTAAGTGCTACATCGAATCGCAATCCGGCTTGTAACGACCACAGAAGAGATCTTCTTTCTAAAGTGTGATCTTCTAACACAAGAATTCGATAGAATCTTGAAGAGAACACCGGATCGGTTTTTTGAGTAGCGGTTTGAAGGGACATCACACCAGCGCCATAGGCTGAGAGATTATACCATTTTCCTGATAAGAATCTATATCCTAACTTAAAAGGAACATTAAGGTATCTATAATTCATTAGAGTCTGGGCTTCACCATATCTATCTACACTATCCCAAATAGCTAAGCGACGAGTAATCAGGATGACTTCATCAGGTTTTGATGGATCAGGGATGTAAGATTCAACTTTTTCATAGAACCCGACACTATCAAAGGTTCTATAAAACGCCTTATAGTATCCATGATCTTCCTCCTCATGTAAAGAGATACCTGTTTCAGCATACCATCTTCCTGATTCAACTCTGGCTACCAGACCACCAAACGGATTTTTTGAGGTAACATCGCCACCCGTGAGGGGCAATGAACGTTGCATATAACCCATATTAAAGCCAAGACATAATAATATAGGATCAGTACAACTATCTTTTAAGGTTTTTGATGGCAAAGCAAGAACCTCTCTTAAATCAAGATCAGCGATCAATGTCTCTACATTGAGTTTAGCCTCATGCGAGTTCAATGGAGAAATCGTCGTCTGAGAAGATCGTTTCTCCAAAGAAGATGGCTCAGCTGGTTGTAGAGCAATGATCTGTTCTTGAGGATTACGCTCTTTTTTGTCAATGACGATTGGCTGATCGGCAACGTTTAGTTGAGGAGTTACCGTTGAATGAGCCACAGCATTACCAACTTCATGAGAGGACTCATTAACTACAGCAACCTCTTTAGGTTGGGGCGTTACCGTTGATAAATCAGTAGGAGGGTCGACTTGCGTTAGTAACAAGGTACCGGTAATGAGAGCTGAGGCAGTCAAACCGGCTGTTCCAATCAAATAGGAATTGTGTAAAAAGTTTGTGAAGTTCAGGCTAATAAACTCATACCATGAGAGCCTTTTACTGATCTTGCCCCACACTTTCGTCGAGGGAGCAAAGTTGCAATCAGCAAGGCCTTCGCGGAATAAATCATCAATATTTTGCCTGTCTGCATTCATTTCTTTAACTATAAATCGAGACGCTCTTCTTTCTGCAATTGATCTATCTGTTTTTGCAGATATTTACGCGCCTTAAGTAACTGAGTTTTGGAGGTACTAACAGAGATCCCGAGTTTATCTGCTATCTCTTGATGCTGAAATCCTTCAAAAGCGTATAGGCTAAACACCATACGGTAACCTTCTGGAAGCTCTTGAATCAACTGCATCAATTGCCTAGTTGTAGCTTGCGCTGCACCCGGAAATTCATACATAACCTCATCTTCGATTGGCGAGAACGATTCAATATCATCCGTACTTATTACATCTTGCTTAGACTTGTTCTTTATGAATAAACTGATTGCGGTATTAATCATAATTCGCTTTAACCAGCCTTCAAAAGAGCCTTTACCGGTGTAATTACGGATATTCAGAAATGCCTTTACAAATCCCTCCTGAAGTAAATCTTCCGCCTCAGCGTGATTTGATGCGTAACGCAAACATACCACGTACATCGTACGAGCATATTTTTGATACAGCATGTTCTGGAAAGTTCGTTTCCCGGCTATGCAACCTTCTATAATCTGATTGTCATCGGGAATTTTGCCTTTCATAGTTGTAGACTCTGCAATGTTTAAAAGGTTGCCTGAGAGGTTTAGGTTTGCCTGTTTTTTTTGGTCGTTACGCTTCAAAGATAAAGATTGATCTTATTCTGACCAAATAAATTTACATCCGACAACACCCCTCCTAAGGAAAAATGTAGTTTTTTCGTTACAATTATTGATCGAAGTTAATGCTTTATACTCATTTAACTATTTTTTGTTACATGTTAATTTGATGTGATTTTTTTCACCACTACTTAAAATCATCCATTAAATCGGTTAAGCTTGGTAACCACTAGCTTACTAGTTAGACACGGTCATTTCCATTCTTCACCTCTGCGCTTCCCCTTCGCTTCCTCTCCCTATCTTCTGTATATAAAGACTGAAATCTTGACCTTAATCACTCTTGACCAATACTTATTATATCCCTAAATAATCCCTCTTAACTGGATATAAACTTCTAATAATCTATCCAATAAATCTCTCACTAGTCCAATTCGAGTAGCTATCCAATCCACTATTATTCGATAAAAATATAGAGAACATACGGAGAACATACGGAGAGGATAGGAATCACCCTCTTCTCCCAAACCTACCAACTCCTTTCCCAAAAGCCTCCTTTAATTCGACCCAATCAGACCTTTTAGGCATCAAAAGATAAAAAATAGTCATCTTTGTGTACCTAACGTAGGTAATTAAATAGATCACAGTTGCAACAATATAACTAATATTGGTTGCCCAAGCTGAGCCTAAAATTCCAAACTTTGGGATTAGAATAAAATTTAAAACCACATTAATCAACAAGGAGGGCAGTAAAGCATAAACAGCAAGCCAAGGCTTACCTAGACCGGCTAAATTACTCTCTAAAATTCTAAACACAACAAAAGCTACAATTCCAGGGATAATCGCCTTAACAACTGCTACACTTCCTGAAAAATCCCTTCCAAAAATCAATGGAACGAGAATCGGTGCAATATATACAATAGCCAAAGAACCAATTATCGATAGTAGAAAACCCCAGCGAAGCAATGGACCTACAGGTTTAACAGCGTTTTCTCTGGAATCCGAATTGGCTGTTCTACTCATCAAAACCAGTCCGGCGGCATATGGTAACAGCCACAACTGCTCACTAACCGAAACAGCTAATGTATAGTAACCCACATCCGCCGAGCTTACCATCTTTTGTAACAATAAGATATCGACCTTATAGTTTAACTGTAACAAGATAAAAGTAAACGCATAAACCATTCCCAATTTCACCAAACTTCCGAGTAATTCTCGATCGGCACTAAACCTAAAAGGGAACTCTTTTCGCAGCCTAGCTACTGTAATAGAGAACACCGTAACAGAGGAAATCAAAGTGGCTAAAAGTGCACCTGTTACCCCTAAATGAAACCACACAACCATAATTAATGTAAGTACAACATTGATTATGGGTGCACTATAATAGAGCCGGTTAGCCTGTTTTACCCTATCCAAACCCAGATAACAACCTGAAAGATAGATCACGCCTATTGCAAATGGGATTCCTGTTATTACCAAAAGAATCATTACAACTGAATAGGCCTGATTTTGAAGAATAAAATAGGTAACTAGTGAGGCTAACATCGCCATAATCGATGCAACCAACCACAAAGTGGCAACAGATCCCAAGACTGCCGTCGAAGGATAGTCTTTTCGACCGAGGTGGACAACAGCTGACCGATGAATACCCATTTGAACCAAGGCACCCGAAATCATTGCGACCACTAAAAGACCATTAAAGACTCCATAACCAGCAGGACCCAAAGACCTGGATAGAATAATATTCAGTACTAAAACCGCAACCATGGCCACGATATTCCCCGTTAACACACGAATAATATCACCTAAAAGTGATTTCCGTTGAGATGAATTCTTCATTTGCTAATAATCTGTATTTCAACAGCCAGTTCAGATAGGACGAATAGAATTAAAGTTAAACGATGTTTATGAAAAAAGTCTATTTGACTCGAATTCTGTATAAAGACAAAAGCCATTCATGTTTCAAAACTCAATAATTGTGGTCACATCTATTTCATTCTCTAAAGGTACCACAATGAATGATACAGACAATTACCTTAATTTAGCGGTATAATTTCAATCCTGTCGTCATGAAGATCCCCTTCAATAAGCCTTGGTTTACAGGCAAAGAACCTCATCATATGCAGATGGCCGCTATTTTCGGACAAATCTCAGGTAATGGTGCCTACACAAAAAAGTGTCATGAGTTCTTCATTGAAAGATTTGGATTTGGAAAATCATTGCTCACCACTAGTTGTAGTGATGCGCTTGAAATGACTGCGCTATTGGCTCACATCGAACCGGGAGACGAAGTCATAATGCCCTCATTTACCTTCGTTTCTACAGCTAATGCTTTTGCAATCAGAGGTGCTGTCATAAGATTTGCAGATACCACAGTTGATTATCCAAATATCTCAGTGCAGCAGATCTCTGAACTTATAACTCCGAAGACCAAAGCAATTGTTGTAGTTCATTATGCCGGTGCTGCCTGCGATATGAATGCAATTAATGCCCTAGCCTCAAAGCATAAAATTACGGTAATTGAGGATGCAGCCCATGCTCTCGGGGCTTATTACCATGGCCGTCCTTGTGGAACTCTTGCCGATATGGCGACCTTTTCGTTCCACGAGACAAAAAACATTATCTGTGGTGAAGGGGGCATGCTTGCATTAAACAAGAAAGAGTATTTCGATAGAGCTGAGATTATCTGGGAAAAAGGAACCAACCGGGCCGCTTTTCATAGAGGGGAGGTCAATAAATACGGCTGGGTTGATATAGGCTCCTCGTTTCTTCCATCTGAACTCATCTCGGCCTTCTTATATGCCCAACTTGAACAGTTTGATGTAATTCAAATGGAGAGAACTCGTGTTAAACGAGACTACTTGAAAGCTTTTGACTCACTTAACAGAAATGGGTTCCTGACCATTCCCAAACTACCAAACGGAGCTACTGAAAATGGAAATATGTTCTTTGCTGTTTGCAGAACAAACGAAGAGAGAAATCAACTGCTTAAATTCCTAACCCGTGAAGGAATACATGCCGTTTTCCATTATTTACCTCTTCATAATAGTCCTTACTTCTCCCCTTTGCATGATGGCAGAGAATTACCTAATACCATCAGGTTCTCTGAAAACATCATCCGCTTCCCTTTCTATTCCGGATTAGAAACTGAAGATATTGAATGGATTGCCAAAACAACTGCTAAATTCTTTGCAAAATAATCAACTCCCAATTCGATAGTAAAGTCTTCTAAATATGATCTTAGCATGAAACAATAACCAAGTTCCAAGCTTCGGAATCGTGTAGATAGTCCCCAAAACCTCCGGTTTAACGGCATCATTTTTTGAATCTAAAACATCTCGAACCGCTTGAGCCATCATGTCCCAAGTAGCTTCTTCAACTCGATCCTCTGCTATCGACAACGTATCTCTCCTATATAAAGGGATTCTTCTCTCAACAACAATATAACCTCCATCCAGGTCTTCTGTAATAAGTTGAACAACAGTTCCAACTTCCTTCTCGCCATTTAACATCTCATAAAACAAAGGGGGTTGTCCTCTATACTTTCTCAGATCTCCGAAATGATAGGAAAGGACGCCAAATTTGAACCTACTGATGAACTCTGCCTTCACAATCTGATGATAGCCAATGAAAATAGCAAGGTCTGCCTGAGATATAAAGCCATCCGCAATAGACGTTAACTTTTTTAATGAAGTCACGCGCTCAATTGGAAGAGACTCACAGCCAGGTATATTGTTTATTAAAACTGAAGTATCGTTGCGACGCCTTTGTATTCGCTTACTGATTCGTTGAATAGCCATAACAACCATGGCACTTCCACGCTTCTTCCGGAGTGACACTCTAAACATCTCAAGAAGTGATCGCTGAGGGCGAGGATTAAAAATCACCCCTACAATTTGTACTCCTGGAATATCAAGAATACTTGAGAAGATTCTTTTATTAAAAGGACCTAATCTAGGAAACTCCGTAAAGACAACAATCTTCATTCTATTCTTATTCCTTTAGATTAAAAATACGAACGAACTCGGGTTTTGTCATTGCCAACGACACCACAAGCTCACTGGTTTCAAAGGTAAAAACAAAACAATCTATTAATCTATCTCCATCAATTAAATCAAACTGAAAACCATCTTCTACCTTCTCATTTGGACTAATCTTTGGAACGATGCACTTTACTCCAACGCTAACATCTATTTCCGACAAATTATCAACCAAACCAACACCCAGCCATTTTAAGAAAGACTCTTTTCTTGTCCAATACCGATAAAACTGTTGATCACCACCCCGTTCAATTTGACCTCTTTCTCCCAAAGAAAAGAAAAGACCACTCTCAATAATCTCTTTTGGTCTGGTAGATAAAAGAAATTCGATGTTATTAGTATCTGGTCTTTCTGTTGAACAAAACTCAATATCTACGCCTACTGCCCCTTTAAAGGAATAGAATAAAGCACAATGTTCTCCTGAATCTGAAAAATTAAAAGAGAAACCTTCGGGCAATTTAGGGAAAGTTAGAAAAGGCTTTCCGAATCGATTATAAACAAAAGAGAGCTTCTCAGGAGAAACGATCCATTCGGAAGAGAGTATTAGTCTTATAAAAATATGAGCACAAAGGTATCTATGAGCAAACTCTTTCACCCTAAACCTAAGTGCTCGCTCTATCTCTTTGTGATCAAGACTATTTATTGCGAGCCCCAACAAAAGGTTATCAATCAAGATAGACCTAAGTTGCTCTAAAGAAGATGGGGAAAGGTTTAAACGGGTTGTGGCAGGCTCTTCGATGAGCGAAGTCAGATCTAACTGCAAAGATGGTACGTCATATAAGGAGAGTTTCCTGAAGAAATCGTTCATTTGGGCGAAGCTTCGCATGATATTCGCCCAACCTAAATAAAACCTTAAAAGGTTTTCTCTTGAGGCATCAAACAGAAACAGCCTTGCTGCAGAGTTATCCTCTGAAAACAAGGCTGAAGTATTTAGGATATGCAGAGAATCAGGCGGCAAGTCATGACATGATACCCGAAAGGCTGCAATATTATTAAGGCTATTTTGCTTCACTCACCAAAATTACATAAACCGGGAGGTGATCGCTATATCCACCTTTAAAGTCGTTGCCAACATAAGTACGGAAAGGATAACCTTTAAACTGTCCCTCTTTTTGAAGCAGGAAGGGTTTATTAAAAATTCTAGCCTGATAGAATCTGTATTTGTTCTTTTCATTGAGCAACGGCTTGCTTACAATAATCTGATCAAACAGGTTCCATGAGTCGCGATAAGCCAACGAGCCATTACCATCTTTAAAGATCTGCCACATCGGATTAAAGAGGCCTCCCTCAGCGACTTTATTCTTTTTGCCTTCCGCACCAAGATATTCAACCACAGATGCATCTACGGGGTCATCATTAAGGTCGCCCATGATTAAGACAGCCGCATTAGAGTTAAGGGCATACAGAGAATCAACCGATTTCTTAACTAATGAGGCAGCAGCATTTCTCAGGTGAGCACTAGCCTCTTGTCCGCCACGGCGAGAAGGCCAGTGGTTAACGATGATATAGATTTGTTGACCATCGAAAACGCCACCAACCACCAACTGATCCCTAGTCTTAAAATCGGGCATTTCGGGAATTCTAAGGCGAACACTTCTTGCAGAGGTAACCTGAAGGAGGTCTTGTCGATAGATAAGGCCTACATCCACACCCCTGGAGTCAGGGCCATCGAAGTGAACAATCCCATAATTACGACCTGCAAGTTTCGGCATTTTAACCAGGTCTTCAAGAACTGAGCGGTTTTCTATTTCAGAGACTCCCATAGCCATTGGTCCTTTAGGATCAATTTCAGTACCTATCTGCGAGATCACATCAGAGAGGTTATTAAGTTTTACCATGTACCGTTTCCCGGTATAATGATTCACGCCGTCGGGAGTAAACTCCTCATCATTCACACCCTCTTGATTAATGGTATCGAATAGGTTTTCAACATTATAAAAGCCGATAGTAACAGCTTTAACCTGTTTTTGTTGAGCATTAAGAGTCGTTGGAAGAGAGGAAAAGAGAAGAAGAGCCAAGACGACCGACAAGGCTATGCGAGAAAAAATGGAACGTATCATAAATCTCGTTTGATTGGTTTAATTCCTAGTCATCTGAACAACAAAGCCACTAAGCTTTAATTCAGGCGGCAAAGATATAACCATTGATTGGTTTAAACATAAACAACTATCAAATAGATAATCAGAAGAAAAGCCCCCTACTGATTATTAAAAACACTGACTTAATGATGGTTACCTATAAAGAATCCCTCAACTTCGTTTTTGATTAATAGGAAACTTACATAATATTAACCTACATACAACAGCTTTTTCGTTACTTTGCAAGAATTTCTCCGATCGTAACTGAATATCAATAACAGAGGACCAACAACAGCAGGCCATCGGAGATTAGTACACATACACAATTTTAATATGAGGAGATTATTCACAACTTTTACGCTTCTTCTGATCGCCGTCGTTGCCTTCTCACAAACAGGCACCCTCTCGGGTAGGATCGTTGATCAGGTAAATGGCGCACCCATTCCTCGAGCAAATGTTATAGCCGGCTTAGTACAAACCGGGACAGATGCTAATGGGGAGTACTCTATCAGTGGTCTTCCTTTAGGAAAGGTAACCGTAACTGTAACCGGATCTGGAATCGAAACGATCTCAAATGAGATAGAGATCAAGGCCGGAAATAATGATTGGTCACCAAAACCACATCTTAGTGGGATTAATGAAGGTGAAAGCCGTGGAGTGGCTGATGTAGCTCTTACCCAACTCGACTTAGATGATGAGGGAAGAGGTCAATCAGTGTCCGGTCTACTATCATCTAGCGGTGACGCTTTCTCAAGTGCAGCCAGCTACGTCTTTAGTGCAGCCTACTTTAAAGCCAGAGGTTACGATTCAGAAAACGCTGCCGTATACATGAATGGGGTTAAAGTCAATGATGCCGAAACAGGTTGGCCAGCATGGAGCGAATGGGGAGGTCTAAATGATGTTACACGTAACAAAGAGACAACTCTCGGTATGAATCCATCTGAATTTGCATTCGGATTACCTGGTGGTGCTACGAATATTATAACCCGGGCCTCCCAGCAAAGAAAACAAACTAAACTCACCTACTCCTTCGGAAACAAATCATACACTCACAGAGCTATGATCACCCATTCTACAGGGCTTATGCAAAACGGATGGGCATTTAGCGTTTCTGCTTCCAAAAGATACGGTGAAGAGGGTCTGATAGATGGTTCCTTCTACGATTCATACTCCTACTTTGCCGCTGCTGAAAAGAAATTCAACGAGAGACACTCTCTGGCTTTTTCTGTCATGGGTGTTCCAACTAAAAGAGCTCAACGTGGTGCCATCTCCCAAGAAATGCTTGACCTAACAGGAGATATCTACTATAATCCTAACTGGGGCTACCAAAACGGTGAAAAAAGATCCTCACGTATTAAGCACTTCCATGAACCAATCTTTACCCTTAACCATTACTGGGATATCACCCCAAAAACCCGTTTAACCACCAGTCTCTATTATCAATTTGGTTTTAACGGAACAAAAGCGCTCAACTGGTACAATGCTGCGGATCCCCGCCCTGACTACTATCGTAACCTCCCGAGCTACTATTATCTCAATGATAAAACCGAAATCGGCGACCAACTCACCGAACTTTGGAAGAATGATCCTTCCGTTCGTCAGATTGACTGGAACGCGATGTACCAAGCTAATTATACCCAAAACGCAGCCGGTAAAACAGCTGCATATATTATGGAAGATCGTCGTATTGACCAGAAAAACCTTGGTTTAAACATCCTCCTCAACTCTCAAATCAATGATTATTTAAAGATTAATGGGGGTATTGAAGTTAAAAAATATGCGGGTCATCACTATAAACTTATTGATGATCTACTCGGTGCTAATTACTGGTTAGATGTTGATCAATTTGCTGAACGCGATTTCAATTCCGATTCAATTGCCAATCAGAGTGACGTTAATAACCCCGATCGTAAAGTTTATGAAGGGGATACATATGGTTACAATTATAAACTCCACCAAGATGAGGCTAATCTTTGGGCAAATGCTGAATTCTCTTTCGCTAAAATCGACTTCTATGTCGGGGCTCAAGTGAACTACAATAATATGTGGCGCGAAGGCCTTTACAAGAATGGTCGTTTCCCAGAAAATTCTTTTGGCGATTCTGAGAAGAAGGATTATGTATCACCTGGTGCTAAAGCCGGAGCCACCTATAAAATCAATGGAAGAAACTACATTGTGGCAAATCTTTTAGCCATGGAACGTGCACCAATGCTTCGCGATGCATTCCTTTCTCAACGTATCAGCAATCAATATGCTCCCGGACTGGATCAAGAGAAAATCTTCGGTGGTGAATTAAGCTATATCCTCCGTACCCCGATCTTTAAAGCTAGGCTTACCGCTTATCATACCGAATTTAAAGACCAGGTAGAGCTCAGGAGTTTCTATCATGAAGACTATAACACCTTTGTAAATATGGTCATGACCGGTATTAATAAGACTCACCAAGGTGTCGAGGCTGGTCTTGAATTCGCTGTAACACCCTCCCTGACTGCATCAGCCGCTGCCTCTTTTGGCGATTTTAGGTATACAAACCGCCCAACAGCCACAACAACGGCAGAAAATGGATCTGTATCAGACATAACAGAGACAGTATATATCAAAAACTTCTACGTTCCAGGTGCTCAAACTAATGGTACCGTAGGTCTTGCCTACAGATTACCCAGCTACTGGTTCTTTAACCTAAATGCAAATTACTTCGCCGATAGCTACCTCGATTTTGACCCAACCCGCCGCACACTAAGAGCCATCGATGGCCTTTATGAAGCAGGTGACATAGAAAAAATCAATGAGATCACTGCTCAAGAGAAACTCTCTGATGTCGTAACTCTTGATGCCTCTATCGGTAAATCTCTCAAATTTGGCAAGTATTATCTGAATCTGAACTTTAGCGTCTCAAACATTCTCGATAATGAAGACCTAATCACAGGTGGATACGAACAGCTACGTTTCGACTTCGACACGCAAGACAAAAATCGTTTCCCCTCGAAATATTACTATGGCTTGGGCCGTACATACTATCTTAATATCGGATTCCGCTTTTAATCATTGAAATAATAACACTCGAAATAAAATGAATAAAATAAGAAAGTTTTTCTGGCTCTTCGCTATCGTCATCAGCGCATCTCTGCTTTCGTCTTGCGTTAAGGAAGATTTCGACACCCCTGAAATCGAGGTTCCTACCGTTAACTTTGAGGCTAATACTACCATTGCCGATCTAAAAGCTACCTACTCCGGTGGGGGTGCTCTTGATTCTATAACTGAAGATAAAATCATCAAAGGCCGTGTCGTTTCAAGCGATGAAGAGGGAAACTTCTATCAGGTTCTTGCTATTCAAGACGATAATGCAGGCATCCAGGTAAAAGTTGAAACCAAAAGCACTTACTTACATTATGCTATCGGTCAAGAGGTCTATATCAAATGTAAGGGTCTTATAATGAGCTCTTATGGAGATTTAATCCAACTAGGTGTTCGTAATGGAGCAAAACTAGGTTATATCACCAATGTACAGGTTAAAAACCACCTCTTCCGTAATGGTCTACCTACCGCAGTTATTCCTGATACGCTCACCTCAGCAACAGGTATTGGTATTGCTCAATATGAAAACATGCTAGTTGTTCTAAAGAATGTCTCTTTCGCAAGAGCAGGTCAGGTTGCTGTTCCCGGTTCAGATGACTACGACAACACCATAAAATTCGCCGATGGTACTGAAATTATCATGCGTACCTCAAGCTATGCAAAATATGCCAAGAAGCTTCTACCCTCAGGTAGTGGTAACATCGTTGGTGTCATGACTCGTTATCGCACCACTTTACAACTCGTTGTAAGCACTTGGGCTGATATTCAAAACTTCGAAGGAGGCACTCCAACACCAACAGGCGACTATCCTACTCCCGATCCTACCGCAACGGCTCTGGATAGCTTAACCGTTGGTTTCGATGGTGCAACCGTAGATCAACCTATCGTTGTTACCGGCTGGGTTAACGTTGCTCTTAAAGGAAGCCGTACCTGGCAGGGTAAAGACTTCGGTGGTAATCAGTATGCTCAAGCTACTGCCTATAAAGCTACTGAAGCTATGGTCTCCTGGCTACTCTCTGCCCCTGTAAAATATAACAGCGCTCATAAACTCAGCTTCAAATCAGCAATGGCTTATTGGACTCACACAACCATGACTCCAATGAAAGTCTATTTAATGTACGACTACGATGCAAGTGATCCTTCAAAAGCAGTATGGACAGAGCTAACACCTACCTTACCTACCTCTGCAGCTACAAACTATACCTTCGTTGAATCAGGCTCGATCGCCCTTAAAGATTACGTTCCAGCTGGCTATACAGGAAATATCTATGTAGCTTTCCGTTATGAAGGGGATGCTTCTCAAACTACCACCTTCCAGGTTGATGATGTCAAAATTGGTAAAGGTGGCAATGGTGGCGGTGGCTCAACCACCCTCCTTGATGAACAATTCACTTCCACACTCGGCTCTTTTAAAGCTTTTAGCGTTGTCGGAACTCAAGCATGGGTTTGGGCTAGCTTTGGTTCAGGTTGTGCTAAGATGTCAGGATACGCAACGACCAACAATGAGAATGAAGACTGGCTCGTCTCTCCAGCTATCGACCTAAGCAACAAAGTTGGCGCAATCCTCAATGTTAGTCAAGCTGCTAACTATGTAAACGGACATCCTGAATTCCTTAAGATTCTAGCTTCATCTGACTATAATGGAACCAGTGATCCTTCAACACAAGGTACTTGGGTTGAACTTACCGTTCCAACATGGCCTGCAGGTAACAACTGGAATTTCGTGGATTCAGGTGATATCGATCTTAGCGCTTTCAATGGAAAGAGTAAAGTTTATATTGCTTTCAAATATAACTCAACATCTTCGATTGGTTCAACTTGGGAAATTGGTTCTGTAACAGTAAAATAGTAACGCTATAGAGAATCGTGAGTTAAAAACTTAGCTTACACAATCAAAAGAGAAGCTGGTTAATAACCCGATTTAAGAAAAGGCAGTCCACCTAGCAGGTCGGCTGCCTTTCTTCTTTGATAGGGAATATACACCCAACCCTTTTTAATTAAAAAGATCCATTTACAATAACATTCACAAATTATTGCTTGCTTTATTTAACCAATGATTGCATATTTGTACAACGTTGTATAGCCAGCATATGCGATAGAATAAAAAAAGAGAATAATTCAACGTTCTCTTCTAAGACAGCCGATTAAGCAAAACAAGAGATATCAAAAAAAACTACTATGAAAGGGATTATTCTAGCAGGTGGATCGGGGACAAGACTTCATCCATTGACATTAGCCGTAAGCAAACAAATGATGCCGATCTATGATAAGCCGATGATCTACTATCCATTGTCCATTTTATTGATGGCAGACATTAGAGAGATATTGATTATCAGCACACCGCATGATCTCCCCCATTTTAAGCGTTTATTAGGAGATGGGACATCGCTGGGTTGTAGTTTCTCCTATGCAGAGCAAGCTGTTCCAAACGGTCTAGCCCAAGCTTTTGTAATAGGCCGAGAGTTTATTGGCAATGACAAGGTAGCATTGGTTCTTGGAGATAATATTTTCTACGGAAGGGGGCTACAGGAGTTATTACTCTCTTGCAACAATCCGGAGGGGGGTATAGTCTTTGCCTACCATGTAAATGATCCCGAGCGGTATGGCGTAGTTGAGTTTGATGAACAGCATAAAGCCATCTCAATAGAAGAGAAGCCGAAAGCGCCTAAATCGAATTATGCAGTTCCGGGTCTCTATTTTTATGACAACAGTGTTGTAGAGGTAGCAGCACAATTAAAACCTTCGGCTCGCGGAGAGTATGAGATCACCGATGTTAACAAGTGGTACCTTGAGAGAGGTTTGCTAAATGTTGGCATGTTAAGTCGTGGTACAGCATGGTTAGACACAGGCACCTTTGCCTCCCTAATTCAGGCCTCACAGTTTGTTGAGGTGATTCAAAACAGGCAAGGATTAATGATAGGATGTATCGAGGAAGTTGCCTATAGACGTGGGTTTATAAACAAAGAAAAACTCTATCAATTAGCCGAGCCACTTATGAAGAGTGGATATGGAGCCTACCTCAAGAGGTTAGCAGACGGAGAATAACAGCCTAAAACTTTTTGCGATAAATATGGCAATATGGGGAATTCCCATTATTGCGATAGTAATCTTGATGGTATTTTTCTGCTGGCCAAAATACAGTGGCTTTAGTTACTTCTGTAGCTACAGAATAACCCTTTAATCTCAATTGAGCTATTAGTTGCTCAGCAGTAGTTTTCTGGCGTTCACTGAGATAGAAGATGGCCGATCGGTATTGAGTTCCAACATCAGGACCTTGTCGATCAACCTGTGACTGGTCATGTGTTTCAAAGAAAAGCTTTGCAAGCTCTTCATAGCTTACCTGACTGGGGTCAAACAAGACTCTGACCGTTTCAGCATGACCGGTTAGACCGGAGCATACTTGCTTATAGGTTGGAGAATCAGTCTTTCCGCCCGTATAACC
>Ga0209066_10004073_pt1 | contig 16160 bp, 7 predicted proteins | sample All_14_2_FD_187198 | JGI IMG/M metagenome (GOLD analysis project Ga0209066, IMG submission 187198) | Freshwater microbial communities in response to fracking from Pennsylvania, USA - Allegheny Zone_MetaG_DW_15 (SPAdes) (version 2) ...
GGGCGGTTCATGGCGGGCAGCCTGCTGGACGTGGGGGTAGGCGGCTTCGGCGTGTTCAGCGCCAACGGCGCAACGGTGACGGTGGGCAAGCTGCAGGTCGGCGGCGGCGCGGGCTACGCGGGCGTGTTTAACCAATCGACGGGAATTGTGACGGTTAGCGGAGAGGCGTTAGTCGGACTCGACGGCGGCACAGGCACGCTGGCGGTGGCGGGCGGGCAGTTCATCGTGAACAGCCACCTGCGCGTCGCGAGCAATCCGAGCGTTGTCCGCAATCTGCGTCCGCAGGGCACGGTGACGGTCAGCAACGGCCTGCTGCGTTGCGCCAGCCTCTACATGACCTCGTGGTGGCCGGTAGACGGCTCGGCGAAGACGGTGGAGGCCGGGCTGGCCCGGTTGCTGCCGGGCGGCGTGGCGGAAGTGAACGATGTGTACAAGAACGATGATTCGGTCTCGACGGTGCAGTTCAGCGGGGGCCTTCTGCGGGCACGCGCGTCGAGCGGCAACTTTCTGAACGCCGCGCAGCCCTATGGCACCTTGCAGGTGGTGTCGGACCCGGGGCATTACGCGACCATCGACACGCAGGGATATGGCGTGACGGTCGCGAAACCCGCGGGGACGCTCTCAATTTACGGCGCGGGCGGGTTCAAGAAGCTCGGCACAGGGCGGCTGACTTTCTCGGCGAGCCAGGTGGCTTATGCGGGCGACACGGTGGTGGAGGCGGGCGTCCTGCGACTGGGCGACCACAATCAGATCCCGCACGGCCCGGGTACGGGGCATGTGCAACTGGCCTCCGGCGCTCTGTTGGATCTGAACGGCAAGAGTGACACGGTCAACCGCCTGATCGGGCTGGGACTGGTGATCAACACCAACGCTCCCGCCTCGCTGGGAGTGCTGGCAGACGGCTCGGATGCGACGTGGGACCGTGCGTGGCTCAGTGGCGCAATCGCGCTCGACAAGCGGGGAGCGGGCACGCTGACGCTGGCAGCTGCCCAGGCGGTGCCGACCAACCTGACGGTGTCGGCCGGCACGGTGCGGCTGACACGTGCTGACGGTTTCCCGTTCTACCGGTTCAAAGTCGAGGGCGTGAAAAATCCGGTCACGGCAAATGCGATGCAGCTTTCTGAGATCGCGCTCTACAACGGCGGTGTGAACGTGACGCCCAATCGGGTCGGCATCGCGTACGATTCGACGGGAGGCATTGGGACGTCGGCGGAGGTGAATGCGTTCCCTTCGGGCGAGATGCCGGAAAAGGCGGTGGACGGGATTGTGAACGTCGGCACGACCACCGGCAACAAGTGGCTCGATTTCCGCGCCAAAGCGTCGCGCTCGGCGGCGGACAAGGAGCGGGTGTGGCTACGCATCAATTTCGCCAGCGCGCAACGCATCACCCACTACAACTGGGCGACCGGCAACGATTCGACGGACCGCGATCCGGCAGCGTGGCGGCTGCAGGGAAGCTACGACGGCGTGACCTGGGTGGATCTTGATGTCCAGACGGGGTATTCCGCCACGGCAACGCGCAACGCGTGGGTCACCGCGGGAGGCTTTCCGGTCTCCTCCGTGAACACGGCGGACGTGGTGAACGACAACGCGCTGGTGAATGTGGTGCAGGGGGCGTCGCTGGTGCTAGACGGCGTGTCCGAGACCGTCGCGGGGTTGACGGGTTTTGGGACGGTAACCGTGAACGGCGCGGACCTGACCGTCGGCACCCCGGCCGGGGTGACCAACACCTATTTCGGGCGCGTCGAGGGGAGCGGCAATCTCGTCAAGACCGGAGGGGGCACATGGTATTTGGGCGGGTCCAATGCCTTCAGCGGCACGCTTTCGGTGCGGCAGGGCACGCTGGCGGTTTTCGGCGGGACGGCCGACCGTTGGTTCCGTTGTACCCTCCGTGAGAACAAGGGCGCGACGAACGTTACGCAAATGAGCGAGCTCGCGCTGTACAGCGCCGACGGCGTGCGGCGCAACCTCGGTTTGACACAGGGGGCTGGCGTCTCAACGCTGCAGCCAGGGCAGTTCGCGTGTCCGGAGGCATACGCGCTGGGGAACCCCACGACGGAGACACCCGACAAGCTCTTCGACGATGCAACCGGCACAAAGTGGTGCCTCATCAACAATTACATGTCGCCGGGCAATCCCGCTACGTACCGCGTGGTGGTGATGCGGTTGGCCGAGACGGCGCCGGAGATCACGGAGTATAACCTCTGTACGGCGAACGACGTGCCGGAGCGCGACCCTGTGGGTTGGACGCTGGAGAGCAGCCCTGACGGCGTGAGCTGGCGGACGGTTGACACGCGTGCGGCAGCGAACGCGCCTGTTCCCCGCTACACGTGGTACAATGGCGGCGTGGCGTTCACGCTGGCCGCTCGCGCCGTGACGTCCGGTGCCTCCGGGGTGCTGGGCGGTGGCATGGCGGTGGAAGTCCGCGGAGGTGCGACACTGGATTACCGCGACGGCGCGGACGCCGTCAGCTTGCTGTACGTCAACATGCTGGATGCGGGCGCGATGACGGTGTTCAAGGTCGCGCCGGGCGGTACGGTCATGATCGCAAATGCCGCCGGCGGTCCTGCGGGGCTGGTGCTGCCGCTGGTCGTCGGCGCGATCGAGGGGCGCGGCAACCTGGGCTCATGGACCGTGTACGTCAACGGCGTGCGGCGCGAGAGCGTCACGTTGTCCGTCACGGCGGACGGCCAGTTGGTGCTCGTGCCCAAAGGCACGCTGATACGCCTCTATTGACACGCGCATGCTGGTTTGTGAAGCGCGCGGCAAGCTCTTCGGCAAGAGCGTCTCGGTCTCCGCACGGGCCAGCTCCCCGGACCTCTCTTTCCTGAAGCCGGGCGAAAAAAAGCCGCGCCCGGCCGATGCAGTACGGGAGGTTTCTCTCTTGCGCCCCTCCTCCCGCAGAACCGCCACGTTGCCGGATGCATGGTCTAAGGATCCCTGCTTAACGGGGACTCCGTTGGTTTGTTGTTCGTTCTCGTGATCACGGGCCGCCTCTGCGCGAGCGCGTGCCGCGCTCGGTGCGGGAGGACGCCCGCGCACGGCAATGAGCTGTGTTTGCACCCCATGGCATCCGCACCCGAAATTTTGCATTGCGCACATTTTTGGAATATGTATTATAGTACACCAGTCAAATTTTGAAAGGTAGGAGTATGCCGCAGGGAACGAACAATTATCATGTGCCGAACTTGGACCGGGCGCTGGTGATCTTGGAATTGTTGTCGAAGCATCCGGCCGGGATGAACCGCAACGAGATCGCTGCGGCGTCGGGGTGCTCCACCACCATGGTGTATCGGATCGTGATGACTCTGGCGGACAACGGCTTCCTCTTCCGCGACGAGGCGTCCGGGCGTTACCGGCTCTCCCTGAAGCTGCTGGATATCGGCGTCGCGGGGTCGGACGAGTTCAGCCTGACGCACGTGGCGTGGCCGGAGATGACCGCGCTGCGGGACGCGACGGACATGACGGTGATGCTCGGGTGCCACACCAGCGAATTCGAGGGGCTGCTGCTGGAGTGCGCCGAAAGCCGGGCGATGTCGCGGTATGTGGCGCAGAAGGGGCTCCGTGTGCCGATGCTCCATGCCGGCGGCTGGAAATGCATTCTCGCGTATTGGCCGGAGGACCGGCTGAACGCCTATCTCGATCAGGCCACGTTCAAGGCGCTGACGCCGAACACCCCCTTGACGCGCGCAGCGGTGCTGAAAGCGTTGAAAGAGGTGCGGCGGGTGGGGTACGCCATTGACCACGCAGAGATGACCGAAGGCAACCACTGTGTGGTCGCGCCGATCTTTGACCGCACAGGCACGCCGGTTGGCCCGCTCTGCCTCTCGGGGCTGACCTCGCAGTTGCCCGTGAAAGATTTCGCCCGCCGCGGCATACAGGTGCGCGAGGCCGCCGACCGCATCAGCGCGAAACTGGGCTGGAACGGAAAATGGAAAGCGAGGGATTCGGTGTAAGCAGGGCGCTGTGAATGTGCAGGTGTCCTTTTGCCGGGCGGCAAAAGGAGTGGTTGATAACAGCAAGGAGTGGAGCGATGAAACAATGGTACAGACGAACAGTCGTGGTCGCCGTCACAAGCTTATTGGGCTTGGCCTCAGACAGTTTTGCCGGGGTTATCGCCTACTGGGACTTCAGCTCGGACAGCAACGGGGTGACGGACGTTTCGGGGAACTGCCACAGCCTGACCAACAGCGGGGTGGTCATCAGCAATGGCGTGGCGGTCTTCTCCGGAGCGCAGACGAGCTTCAACACCGTCAGCAAGCTCGACTTGACGGGAAACAGCGCCCTGACTGTCGAGTTCTTCATGCGGACCGCCTCGACAAACAAAGGGATGATGATAGTCGAGCAGTCCAACCCTTACTGGCAGAACACCGGCGCGTTCATGGTCGATGTCAACGAAACCGGGACGGGAACGGTGATGGGCGGGTACTGCATGCTTGCCGCCGGGCCTAAGCTCAACCTCGACATCACGCCCACCAACGCCGTTTCCGATGGACAATGGCACCACGTCGCCATCGTCTACGACGGCGCCAAGACAGGGGCTGACCGTTCCATGCTTTATCTCGACAGTGTCGCACAGGGGGCCTATCTCAACTGGACCAACGATTCGGCCACCGCGTTCTGCAACGGCACGCTCTACATCGGCTCGCGGGGTAACAGCTCGACAAAGTTCATCGGAGAGCTGGACGACGTCAGGATCTCGAACGCCGCGTTGGCGACAAACCAATTCCTGCAAGCCCGATCGGCGGGGACACTGCCGGTTATCGCCTACTGGCGGTTCGACGAGGGGGCGGTTCTGACGGACGCTTCCGGCAATAGCAACGCGCTGGTCGGAAACGGTGTCACCTTCACCAACGGGGTGGCGTCGCTCTCTGGCGGCCCCCTCACCTTCAGCACGGCCGCCACACTCAACCTGACACCCTATACCAACTTGACGGTGGAATGCTTCATGCGGACGACCGTCACGAACACCGGAATCATGATGCTGCTCGAGCACACGACGTCATTTTTCAGCAACAGCGGCGCGTTCCTCATTGACCTCAATGACGGCGTCGGTGGCCCGGGCCGGGTGGTCGGAGGGTTCTGTAACTCCGTCTCGCCTCTCAAGTTCAACCTCGATACGACGCCTGTCCAATCTGCGGTTGACGGGCAGTGGCACCACGTCGCCTTGGTGTGCGACAAAACCCAGACGGGGGCCAATCGCTCCATGCTCTATCTCGATGGCGTACTCATGCAAGAGACGTTCGGAGGGTATGCGGACGACACGGCGGTCTCCTTCCGGAACGCTACCTTCTATATCGGTTCTCGCGCAAACGGTTCCACCTACAAGTACCAAGGCGAGTTGGACGACGTCCGGATCACCGGGGCGGCGCTTCAGCCGGGCCAGTTCCTCAGGGCCCCCTCGACTGAACTCCCCCGCGTGATCGCTTACTGGCCCTTTTCAAAACCGCAGCCGCTGGGTGACGCCTCCGGAAACGGGCACCTGCTTGCCAACACCGGTGTGGCGTTCTGCGACGGTGCCGCAGTTTTCGACGGCACGCATACGGCTTTCAGCACGAAACCCTGGACTCTGAACCTGCGCCCTTACACCGCCCTCACCGTGGAGTACTTCGTGCGGACGACCGCCACGAACCTGATGCAAACTTTAGAACATTCGGGAAACTTCAGCACCCGCCGCGGCGGCTTTGTCGCCGTCATCAACGAGTTCAACTTAGGCCAGGTGGAAAGCGGCTTCTCGATGCCTGGCGTCAATGCGTACAACATCGACTCGGCGGCCGCGGGTGCGCTCTCGGACGGCCGTTGGCATCACGTAGCACTGGTGTACGATCCGGACCGGCAAGGCGACGACCGCGTCCGACTATATGTGGACCGGGTACAGCAGGGGAAACGGACCGCTGCTTGGATCTGCGATGCCGACACCTTCTTCTTGAACGAGACGCTGTACATCGGTTCGCGGGCGAACAGCTCCAGCCGGTTCAGCGGCGCACTGGACGACATCCGGATCACGGGCGCGGCACTCTCTACGGCGGAGTTCATGGAAAAGCGAACGTACTCGGGCGGGACGGTGCTCAGGGCGAAGTAAGGCTCGCATGAATGACAGCTTTTGAATTGTTCGGATACGGTCACAAGGACGCGGGATAATGAAGGATAGTTTGTGGACGGCTAGACCGTGCGCGTTGCTCAGAACCGCGCTGGCAGGTATGGGAATCGCAGCGCTCGCGGGCGTCGCTCGTGCTGCTGCCGTGACCAACGACGTGCCGTTCACAGCGGACTACGACCAAAGCACGCAGCGCTACGTCGTGATTCTGCCGGACGGGTACAATCCCGCCCAGTCGAACGATGTCCTGATCTGCCTCCACGGCCACGGCTCCGACCGTTGGCAATATGTCAACGTCGTCCGTGGCGAGACCAGCGCTGCCCGCGACATAGCCCGGCAGTACGGCATGGTTTTCGTCTCGCCCGATTACCGTGCCACGACGTCTTGGATGGGGCCTGCCGCCGAGGCGGACATGCTCCAGATCATCGGGCTGCTGAAGGCGCAATACAAGGTCAAGCGCGTGCTCGTTACGGGCGCGTCAATGGGCGGGAGCAGCGCGCTGACGTTCACCGCGCTGCATCCGGAACTGGTTGACGGCGTGGTGGCGCTCAACGGTCTGGCCGATCACGTCGCCTACCAGAACTTTCAGGACGCGATCGCGGCCTCCTTCGGCGGCACCAAAAGCGAAGTGCCGGAAGAATACCACAAACGGAGCGCGCTCTACTATCCCGAACGGTTCACCATGCCGGTTGCCGTCACGGCGGGCGGACTGGACACCACCGTGCCTCCCGGCAGCGTCATGCAGCTCGCGCAGACGCTTCAGACCAACAATCCGCATGTGCGGATCGACTACGACGCGCTGCGGGGCCATTCGACTGACTATGCGGCGTCGCTCGCCGCATATCTTTTCGTCGCCAATACCGGTGCCGTGTCTTCCGCATCTCCACCGGCTGTCCTTGCGCACTGGAATTTCAACAACGGACTCACGGACGTTTCGGGGAACGGCCCTGCGCTCGCGAACGCCGGAGTGACGATCAGTGACGGGGTGGCGGTGCTCGGAGGCACGCAGACGGTTTTCAGCTCGGTCACGCCGCTCGATCTTTCGGCCTGCACGAATCTCACGGTGGAGCTATTTGTGCGCACGGCCGTCACCAACGCCTTGATGATGCTTCTTGAACATTCCGCCAACACAACCGGCGTGAACGGCGGATTTTTCTTTGACGCCAACGATTGCAGCATGCCGGGTGCGGTTTTCAGCTCGTACCAGTGCGGCGGAAAATGGAATATCGACAGAACGGCGGCGGGTGCTCTTTCAGACGGAGGTTGGCATCATGTCGCCATGGTGTTCGATTTCTCTAAAACGGGCGCTGACCGGAAGGTTCTCTATTTCGACCGTGTTCCTCAGACGACCCTCAGCACGTATACGAACGACACGTTTCTTGGGTTCTGCAACGCCACCCTTTATCTGGGCTCACGAGCGAACAACATTTACAAATTTACCGGCGAGCTGGACGATGTGCGCATCTCCGCTGCGGCGTTGAACACCAACCAGTTTCTCCAAGCGCGCTCCGACAACGCGCCGCCCGTTGTCGCCTACTGGCGCTTCGATCCATCCGCGCCGTTGGCGGACTCGTCTGGAAACAATCACGTTTTAGTGCAAAGCGGTGTCGTTTTTACCAATGCCGTTGCGCGTCTCACCGGTGCGCAGTCCGTTTTCAACACGGCGAACACCATCGACTTTAGCCCTTACCGCGATCTGACCGTGGAGCTTTTCATGCGCACTGCCGCCGTTGCCGCCCCCATGATGTTGATCGAGCAGTCCTCCTTGTATTGGCAGAGCCCGGGAGCGTTCATGATCGACGTCAACGAAGCGAACAACGCCGGCTGTGTGATGGGTGGTTTCTGCACCGCATCCGGAACGAAACTCAATCTCGACATTTCGCCCCGGAATGTTGTGGCGGACGGGCGTTGGCACCACGTTGGGATCGTTTACGATTCAACCAAAACCGGCGATAATCGTTCCACGCTCTATGTCGATGGCATCGCGCAGCCCGCGTATGCCGCATGGACCAACGACACGGCTGCGGCCTTTCGCAACGCCATGCTCTATGTCGGATCGCGTAACAACACGAGTTATACGTACACCGGGGAGCTGGACGACATCAAGATCACCGGCGCGGCGCTTGGGCCCTCCGGCTTCATGAATCGGCATTCAGGTGTGTCGAAAGGAACGATTCTTCTGATGCGGGGAGGAAAGGCCGAGTCACCATGAGAATAGTCCGGACTGATGACCCTATTGAACTTGTAAAGAGGTGCGCGACGATGCTGGCGATGGGGCTCCTGTTTGCCGCGCCGGACGTGTATGGCGCGGGGGCTGCGCTGCCCGTGTTCAGCGTGCTCGCACACACGCCGATGACAGACACGAACGTTTATCCCGAAGGGACGGTAAAAATCACGTACCGCAGCGCGTTCGACGGCAAGGAAGACTGGGCGCTCTTCACGCCTGGCGATCCTTCAAAGAACGCCGTCGTCTATCTGCACGGTTCCTTCTCCACGGGCGATCAGGTCTTTACCCGCAAAGACATCCGGTCCTTTTGGCTGACGCGCATCCTGAACGGGAAGCACCCGCTGCTTTCAATCAATATGCGGGGCACCTCCTATATGAGCCCTGCGGCCACACAGGACTTTACCGATCTGCTGGACGATTGTCGGCGGACGCTCCGGTTTGGCAAAGTTGTTTTGCTCGGCGGCTCGGGCGGGGCGTCGAGCGCGATGGCGTACGCCTGCGTTCATCCCGAACGGGTGAACGGGGTGATCGCCTTGGGGATGTGCGACATCTTTGCCCGGCTGGATTATGCGCGGAAGAGTTCTCTGCCGGTGCTGCAGAAGTTGGCTGCAACCGCCTTTGCCGCCTACGGCGGAACGCCCGAAGCGTTGCCGGAGGTGTACCGGCAGCGATCCGTGCTCGCCAACGCGGACAAGCTGGTTATGCCGATCGTCCTGACGATAGGGGCGAACGACGCGTTGATTCCCGTTGCTGAGACGCGCAAGATTGCGTTAGCATTCAGAGTCAGGCCGGACTTCCACTATGTCGAAATCCCGGGCGGCGACCATGATTCGGCGCTTTGGGTGGACGTCGATCTCGAGACGCTGGAGGTTAAGGGCAGATAGGCGGGAAGCAGAATGGATACCCAACAACAGCTGGCCTGATCAAGTAAGAGGAAAGAGGAGCGGATGCGTTTTAGCCCGTGGTCATTTTTATGGTTCGCCGCGTGTCTTTTCGGCTTGGTTTTCGCCGCGCCCGTACGCAGCACCGAGGTCGTGCCGCTGGTCTTCGTGAATGCGGTGCGGCTCGGAGCGCTGCCCTGTGGAAAGTACACGGCGAGCGCCACGCTGATTTCCGGTGGAGCAGAAGTGGTGTCGGAAACCGTTTGGTTCCGGGTGATCCCTCCGCCCGCAAATAGAGCGCGGGCCGAGATCAGAAACGGCGTTCTGTATGTGGGCGGCGGCGTGCATCTCAATTTATCGTCGCTGGTTCAGAACTGTACGGTCTACGGGAATCGGGTGACCAATAGTACAGGGACATCATCCGGTGGCATGCTGACGCATGCAGGTTCGTCGATACAAAACACCATCCCGTATGCCAACAAGGCACTCAGCAACGCAGAGTGGTCTGGCGGAATCTATGGCAACTGTTGCTCTTCCGTGACAAACGGGATGATGGGTGGCGGAAACCTCGCGGCGAACCCGCTGGTACGCGACCCAGCGGGTGGCGATTGCCGGCTGAACGGGGCGTCGCCCTGCGTCGATGCCGGTCTGAACGGGGCGTGGATGGAACCCGCAACGGACCTGGACGGCCGGTCGCGACTCGACCGCTATTCCGGCATTGTGGACATCGGCGCGTACGAGTTTGTGTCGTTCGGCACAATGATCAAAATGCAATAGGGGAAAGCGTTGCACACGATGAAAAACAAAATAAGGTGCTTCATTCTCGCGCTGGCCGTAGGGACGGCCTGCGCCTCTGAGACGAATGATGTGGCGTTCACCGCCGCATATGACGGCAGCGAGCAGCGCTACGTGCGGATACTGCCAGACGGGTTCGACCCCGCGCGTCCGCACGACGTGCTGATCTGCTTGCACGGCCACGGCTCGGACCGCTGGCAGTACATCCGCGAGTCGCGCGGCGAGGCCCGCGCCGCGCGCGACGCGGCGGCGCAGAACGCCATGATCTTCATCTCGCCCGACTACCGCGCGAAGACTTCGTGGATGGGGCCTGCCGCCGAAGCGGACCTGCTGCAAGTGATCGGGGCCCTCAAGAAACAGTTCGCCGTCAAACGGATGATCCTTTCGGGAGGTTCGATGGGCGCGAGCAGCGCGCTGACCTTCACCGCGCTGCATCCGGAGCTGGTCGACGGCGTGGTCGCGCTCAACGGGCTGGCCGACCATGTGGCGTACACGAACTTTCAAGACGCCATCGCGGCCTCGTTCGGCGGCACGAAGACGGCGGTCCCGGACGAGTTCCGCACGCGCAGCGCCGTGAACTATCCCGAGCGTTTCACCATGCCGTTCGCCGTCACGGCCGGAGGCAAGGACACGTCCGTGCCGCCCGAGAGCGTGCTGAGACTGGCGAAGGCCGTGCAGGCGCGCAATCCGTTTGTCCTGAACGATTTTCAGAAGGACAGGGGGCACGCGACCGACTATGCGGCTTCGCTGGCGGCGTACCGTTTCGTCATCGACGCGCCGTCCGCCAAAGCGGCCTGCGTGTCGCTGGCGCTGAACGGCAAACCGCTTGTTCCCGCGCATGCGACGGCGGCGGGGGTTTGGTTCTATGATGCTGGAAGAGCGGAGAAGGAAGCGTTAGGGGCTGGAAATGCGCCCAACGCCCAGCGCCCAACGCTTGACGCGCAGATCGTGTTGACCGGTCATGGGACGGTGCCTGAGGGTTGGCGGCTGACGGCGTCGCTGAAAAAGGGCGATGAGGTGAGGGTGGGCTTTGATGCCGGTGCTGCGGCGTTAAGGGAGATCGGGTTCAAGGCAGAAGCGTTGGCGGGGGAATCGCTGACCTGTCAGGCGGAGTCGAATGCCGTGGTGATCCGCGCGACGGCGGGAGCGGGCGCGGTGCGGCTCACCCGCTTCACGTGCGGCGGCAAGCCGCTGACCTTCGTGCCGGAACGGCGGCCTTTCTCGCGCGAGCCGGTGGCATGCTCGCCCGACCCGCAACCCGTCATTGCCGACGCGCTGGTCGAATGGGATTGGCGCATGCAGGACGGTGTCGGCACGCCGCGCGAAGCGCACACCTATGCTCAGGCGGCTGAGCGGGTGTTGCGCCACATGGAGGCAGGAGGCATGGACGCGGCCGAGCTGGCGGCGTTGCGCGCGAAGCAGCCTGCCGCAGCGGCGGACGAAGCCGCGTGGGAGGCATACTGGACGGCAACGCACCGGTTGCGCCGTAAGCTCATGTTCGCACAGCCGCTTTTTGCGAAAACGCCTCTGCTCTTCGTGAAGCACGTGCCGTCGATCATGAGCCATCAGCTCACCCAGATGTACGGGTACTGCTCCCAGCCCGGTGGCGGGCTGTTCGTGCTGGAGCAACCCGGCGTCACGATGCGCACGCGCGAGCTCACGCCGGCTGCGCTTCCCGCCGGGAGCTTCATGACGCCGGAGCTCGCCTTCGATGCGCAGAAATTGCTCTTCGCCTACTGCCCCGTGAAAGCGGCTCCCGTCTCTTGGGGCTTCAACGACCAGACGAAGGGCCTGCGTTACCACATCTACGAGCTCACGCTGGCCACTGGCGCGGTGCGGGCGCTCACGCAGGGGGACACCGACAACTTTTTCCCGGTCTGTCTGCCCTCCGGAGACATCCTCTTCTCTTCGACGATGCGCGGCGGCTATCACCGGTGCGGGCGCGGCCCCTGCTTTGTGTACACCCTCGCGCGGATGGGGGCGAACGGCGAGAATCCCCGCAGCATCTCATTCCATGAGACCCACGAGTGGGACCCTTGCCTGCTGAACGATGGGCGCGTGATCTACACGCGCTGGGATTATGTGGACCGCAACGCGGTGTTGTATCAGCAGCTCTGGTCGGTCCGTCCGGACGGCGGCAACGTGAGGATCTATTTCGGCAACAACACCTGGAACCCGGCAGGCATCTGGGAGGCGCGGACGATACCGGGCTCGTCGAGGGTCATGGCCACGGCTTCGCCGCACCATGGCATGAGCGCGGGCTCGATCATCCTGGTGGACACCACGAAAGGTGTGGACGGTCGTGAGCCGCTGAAGCGTCTCACGCCGGAGGTGAGGTTTCCCGAGTCTGAGGCGCCTTTGGCGCGCGGCCCGAATCCCGCCGCGCCTTATGATTTTGACACGCCGCCGGGCGGCTACTGGAGCAGTCCGCTGAGAGAGACGTGGATGGAGAAAGCCCCGACCGAGGAGGAGCGGCGCTGGCCGGGCCACTGCTACAAGTCGCCGTGGCCGCTCTCGGAGACGCTGTTCTTCGCCTCCTACAGCTTCGATCAGCTGGTGGGCGAGGCGGGGCCGAACGTTCCCAACATGTTCGGGATATATCTGTGCGACGCCTCCGGCAACAAAGAGCTGCTCTACCGCGACCCCAACCTCTCGAGCCTGTGGGCTCGTCCCTTGGCGCGGCGCGTCGCCCCGCCCGAGGTCGCTTCGTCGTACGACGGGACGCGTCGCGAGAAAGGAGTGGGCACGTTCTTTCTGAGCAACGTGACGGAGAGCTGGCCTTATCTTCCGACCAACACCCCGATCACGCAGCTCCGCATCTTTCAGGTGCTGCTCAAGACCACGCCCAACATCGACAGCCCCAAAGTCGCGGCGGGACTCGGCGCGCTGGGGAGGCAGGTGCTGGGCACCGTGCCGGTGGAGGCGGACGGCTCGGCCTATTTCGAGGCGCCGGCCCGCACGCCGCTTTACCTGCAGGCGCTGGACGCTCAAGGCCGCGCGGTGCAGACCATGCGCAGCCTCATCTATCTGCAGCCCGGCGAAACGGAAACCTGTATCGGTTGCCATGAGCACCGCATGAAGAAGGAGTCGCCGCGCGCGCAGGCGCTGGCGGTTCGGCGCGCGCCTTCGGTGATCGCGCCGGGGCCAGAGGGCTCGCGGCCCTTCAGCTATCCGCGCCTGGTGCAGCCGGTCCTCGACAAGCACTGCGTGACGTGTCACGACGGCAAAGAACCGAAGCGGCCGGTGTTGACCGGCGCGTCCGAAGGATGGGCCTCCCGGTCGTTCAACGCGTTGATCGGCCATGTGTCCTATTCAGGGTGGGGGCGCCCGAACAGCAACTACGAGCCCTTGACGGAGCCGTTGCGTTTCGGCGCGCTGGCGAGCCCGCTTGCGAAGATGTTGGAGGCCGGACACGGCAAGGTGAAGCTGACGGCCGACGAGTGGGCGCGGCTCAACACGTGGATGGATGCGAACGGCGCGTTTTACGGGACGTTCGATGTTGCGGAGCAGAAGAAGCAGCTCGCCGGCGAGGTCATCGCGGAGCCGATGGAGTGACAGAATCAGGTTTTTAGGAACACGGAGGGAAAGAAACAGTCATGAAACAGATCGTAAGAATGGTGCTGCTACTGGGTGCCGCGTTGGTTGCGGCAGCCGAGCCGTGGGTCAAGGGCGAGGCGGGGTGCCGGCCGAAGCTGTTCAAACAGTTCGGGGACGTGCTCAACACGCCGGATGGGTTGGCGCTGGACGCGGCGGGCAACGTGTATCTCTCCGCCGTCAACGGCGTGGACGGCACTTATCCCGGACACATCTGGCGCATGGACCGGGCGACGGGCCGATGGTCGGTTTTCGTGCCCTGCAAACCGCATCCGAAAACACACGCGGCCTATCCGATGGGGCTGGCGTTCGACCCGGAGGGCAACCTCTACTACGCGGACGCGCAGTATTTCGCGGACCGCGATTACCAGTCGCGCATTCTGCGGGTGGTGATCAAGGACGGCGAGCCGCAGCGCATCGAGACGGTGGTCGAGCATGTCAAGCTGCCGAACGCCCTGCGCTGGCACGACGGCGCGCTCTACTTCACGGAGTCGTTCTTCAACGTGGCAGGCGCGTATCAGAGCGGCGTGTACCGCATCCCGGCCGCGGCGCTGGACGCGGCAAAACCGGCCCGGCCGCTGGACAAGGAGCAGGCCGCGGGCGACCCGTTCTGCGTGGGGGTCGTCGAGACCGTCCTGCGCGACCGCGGCGCGGCCAACGGCAAGCCGGACGTCAAGGCCACGGACCCGTCGCTGCACATTTACACGGCGGGCTGCGACGGCATGGACTTCGACCGCGCGGGCAACCTGTACACCGGCTCGTTCGGGGACGGCCGGCTCTGGGTGCTCAGGGCGAAGGGAGAAGGGCGTTACGGCAAGCCCGAGCTGCTGAGCGAAGAGGTGACCTGCTGCGACGGCATCTGTTACGATCCCGCCCGCGACCGCATCCTGCTGACCGCGGCCGAACAGAATGGAATCTACGCCTGGGACATCGCCAAACGGAAGATGAGCGTGGTCTGGGCCAACGGCGACACTGACGGCGCGGACGGGCTGCTGGATCAGCCGTGCGAGCTGCTGATGCTGGACCGCGACCGTGTGTTGGTGGTCAACATCGACGCGCCCTCGCCCTTCATGGTGAACCGGAAGGCGGACCCGGTCCACACGCTGAGCGTGATACGCTTGGGCGCCGAGTAGGCGGCGGTTCAGTCGCCGGAGGGCTTCGGGCCGGTCCGCAACAGGCGCAGGGCGTTGAAGATGACGAGCAGGGAAGCGCCCATGTCGGCCGCGATCGCCATCCAAAGGGTCGAGAGCTTGGCCACGGCGAGGAGCATGAAGACGAGCTTGACGGCCAGCGCGAACCCGATGTTCTGCCGGATGACGGCGCGCGTCCGTCGCGCGTGCGCGATGAGCCACGGCACCTTTGAAAGGTCGTCGGACATGAGCGCGATGTCCGCCGTCTCGATGGCGGCGTCGCTGCCCGCGGCGCCCATCGCGATGCCCAGCGTGGCCGCGGCGAGCGCGGGGGCGTCGTTGATCCCGTCGCCGATCATGGCGGTCGGTCCGTATTGCTCGACAAGCCCGCGGACGGCATGCAGCTTGTCTTCGGGCAGCAGCTCCGCGCGCACGTCGCTGATGCCCACCGCCTGTGCGACGGCGCGGGCCGTGCCTTCGTTGTCGCCGGTGAGCAGGACGATCTGCCCGATGCCGGCTTCTTTCAGGAGCTGGATCGAGCGGGCCGCCTCTTTGCGTATCGTGTCCGCGACGCTGAGCAGCCCGCAGACGTGCGTGTCGTTTCCGATCACGACGACGGAGTGTCCCATGTCCTCCAAGGCGTTGATCCGCGCGTGAACGTCGGCGGTCTCCATGCCGCTCTCGTGAAGGAAGCGATGGCTTCCCAGCCAGAACCGGCGGCCGTCGATCTCGCCCTCCGCGCCTTTTCCGATCAAGATGCGGAAGCGTGCAGCGGGCAGGATCGGCATCTGGCGCGCCTCGGCATAGCGGATGATCGCGCGGGCGAGGGGGTGGTCGCTGTGCGTCTCCAGCGCCGCCGCCCGCGTCAGCAGGCCGTGTTCGGAATGCCCGTTGAGCGGGATGGCCGACTGGACTTCCGGGTGTCCCAGCGTCACGGTCCCCGTCTTGTCCAGCGCAACCGCGCGGAGCCCGGCGGCGGCCTCCAGGAAAGCGCCGCCCTTGATGAGGATGCCGTTCCGCGCGGCGGAGGCGAGCGCCGCCACGATGCTGACCGGTGTGGAAATGACCAAGGCGCACGGGCAGGCGATCACCAGCAGGACGAGCGCCTCATAGAACCAAGAGGACCAGCCGCCGCCGGAAAAGAGCGGGGGGACGCAGGCGACGAGGAGCGCGGCCAGCACCATGGCTGGCGTGTAGTAGCGGGCGAACTTCTCGACCCACTGTTCGGACGGGGCGCGGCGCGACTGCGCTTCTTCGACCATGCGGATAATGCGGCTCAAGGTGGTGTCGGTTGCGGGCCGCGTGACGCGGAAGTCCAGCGGCCCCGTCTCGTTGATGGTGCCCGCGAAGAGTTCGCCGCCGGGTTCTTTCCACACGGGGAGGGACTCGCCCGTGATCGGCGCCTGGTTCACGGTGGAGGCGCCTTGGGTCACGAC
>Ga0209066_10004074_pt1 | contig 16159 bp, 14 predicted proteins | sample All_14_2_FD_187198 | JGI IMG/M metagenome (GOLD analysis project Ga0209066, IMG submission 187198) | Freshwater microbial communities in response to fracking from Pennsylvania, USA - Allegheny Zone_MetaG_DW_15 (SPAdes) (version 2) ...
TGATATTTTTACCAAGTTCTTTTTGTTTTTCGGGATTTGAAGCAAGCGAAAGAATCGAATCAATTAGTTTTTCAGGTGCTTCCTTGTCAGAAATCAGCAGGGAAGCTCCCTGATCGGAAAGTGATCTGGCATTTTTTGTCTGATGATCTTCTGCAACATTAGGCGATGGAACCAAAATACAAGGTTTGCCTGTAATACACAATTCCGAAATTGCGATAGCACCAGCCCTGGATATAACAATATCAGCAGCAGCATAAGCTTTATCCATTTCTTTTATAAATGGGGAAGTCGTTATTCCGTTTTGCTGATACTCTTGTGCTGCTGTCAAAGCTTTTTCAGCGTAATGTTTTCCTGTTTGCCATATGAGCTGGATGTTGGCTTCAGCAAGTCGGGTTAGTCCGGCTTCCATACTTTGGTTAATTGTCCGTGCTCCAAGACTTCCGCCAACAACTAAAACTGTTGTTTTATTATTCTGAAGGTTGAAGTGGATCAATGCTTCTTCCTTTGTGTTGCTGTTAAATTCAATATCATTCCTTACGGGATTGCCGGTCAGCCTGATTTTGGCAGCAGGAAAAAATCTTTCCATTCCTTCGTAAGCCACGCATATCCGGTCGGCCCTGGAGGCAAGCATCTTGTTTGTGATACCAGGAAATGAATTCTGTTCCTGTATCAAAGTTGGAATTCCTAACCAGGAAGCCATGCGAAGTGTTGGCCCTGAAGCATATCCTCCTGTACCGATTACAACATCGGGTTTAAAGGAATTTATTATTTTCCTTGCATTGTAAAGACTTGCAACCACTTTGAATGGGAACATCAGGTTGTCGGTGGTTAGTCTGCGCTGCAATCCACTTATCCATAAACCTTCAATAGGATATCCTGCGGCAGGAACTTTTTCCATTTCCATACGGCCTTTTGCACCGACAAACAGTATTTCCGCTTTTGGAACTGCTGCTTTTATAGCATTGGCTATCGCCACAGCCGGGAAAATATGTCCGCCTGTGCCACCTCCGCTAAGGATAACCCTTATATTTTCAGGTTGTTGCATGTTCAGTTTCAATTGTTTCTGTTAATGGTTCTTCTACTTCGTCCAGTTCTTTGCTTACACTTAGGATAATTCCAATTGCAATACTTGTAAACCAAATGCTTGTTCCTCCCATACTTACAAGGGGTAATGGCTGGCCGGTTACGGGCACAAGGTTAACTGCTACGGCCATATTTGCAAATGCCTGAATAATCAGGCTAATGGTTACCCCGATTGCAAGCAAAGCGCCAAATGTTCCGGGCGCTCTAATAGCAATTCGTATCCCGCGGTACAATAGTATAAGGTACATTAAAAGGACTGTTATAGCTCCGATAGCGCCATATTCCTCAATTATGATGGCGAAAATAAAATCGTTGAACGGATTCGGGAGAAAATTTTTCTGCATACTGTTTCCAGGAAACTTACCTATAATTCCGCCATTGGCAATAGCGATTTTTGCCTGTTCCACCTGGAAGTTTTCGTCGCTGTCGCCTTTCCCGCTGAATGTTTCAATACGGTTTTGCCAGGTGCCGAGCCTGCCACTCGACTTGGGCGAAAATACCAGGAAGGTTATGAAAAGGGCCAAAGCCGCGATACCAATTCCGGCGAGGGCCAGCAGGTATCTGAATTTTACTCCGCCTATAAACATCAATACGATACAGGTAACAAAAAGGATTGCAGCTGTTGAAAAATTGGCAGGTAAAATCAGTGCGCAAATAATAAGTATTGGCAGTAGAATGGGTATAAACGCATTTTTTAAATCTTTGATATTTTCCTGCTTCTTCGCAAGCATGCGCGCTACAAACATTATAAGTGCCAGTTTGGCAAGATCCGATGGCTGAAACATAATGTTTACGCCTGGCAGTGTAGTCCAGCGGGCAGCTTCGTTCCGTACTTCTCCGAATACAAGTGTGTAAAGAAGCAATGGTGCAGCAATCAATACAGCAAGCATCGAAATTTTAGCGTAGTACACATATTTTATTTTATGCGCAGCATACATAAGTATAAATCCGAAAATAAGAATACCCAGGTGTTTGAGCAGGTAATACTCGGTATTGCCTTGCTTGAATCGGTAAGCAAGCGTGGTGGTTGAGCTGTAAACAGCCAGAACAGAGAACACAGAGAGTATTATAACTACTCCCCATATTACTTTGTCGCCACGTATTTTCGGTACTATCTGAATCATTGTTGCGTGAGAATATATGGTGAGTTAAAGATTTTTCACGGCTTGTTTGAACTTGTTGCCGCGCTCCTCATAATTATCAAACAGGTCGAAGCTTGCACATGCGGGCGATAAAAGTACTGTATCACCTTTTTTGCCAATAGTATATGCAGTTAGAACGGCCTGTTCTGCGGAATTGGTTTCGTAAAATGCTGGCACCAGATCAGCAAACAGCTCGATAAGTTTAGAGTTGTCTTTTCCAAGGCAGATGATCGCTTTTACCTTTTCGGGAACCAGTTTCATCAGTTTGGTGTAGTCGTTTCCTTTATCGATTCCACCTGCAATCCATATTACAGGTGTGTCGGTAGTTTCGAGGGCATACCATGTGCTGTTCACATTGGTGGCCTTGGAATCATTGATAAAATCAATGCCATGGATACGTGCAACGAATTCGAGGCGGTGCTCAACGTTCTCAAAATCGCTCAGCGACTGGCGGATGCTTTCCTTGCGGATATCAACCAGTTTTGAGGCTATTGAGGCAGCCATCGAATTGTACACGTTGTGTTTGCCTTGTAAGGCCAGTTCTTCCAATGTCATGGTAAATGGGTTGTTATTGATGTTTAAATGTATTTTATTGTCAATGAGATATGCATTCGTTGAGGTTTTCCCCGGCTCACAACTTGTGGTATAAATCTTTGCCTTGATATTGCGTTTTGCAACTTCTGCAGCACTTACTTCATCGTCGAGGCAATAGATAAAGGCGTCATTATTAGTTTGATTCTGCGCAATCCTGAATTTTGAGTTGATGTAGTTTTCAAATTTGTAATCGTAGCGATCGAGGTGATCGGGAGTAATATTGGTTAAAATCGCTATTTCAGCTTTAAAACTGAACATGCTGTCAAGCTGAAATGAACTGATTTCCAATACATACCAGTCGAAATTATTGGTGGCTACCTGCATCGCGAAACTTTCGCCGACATTGCCGGCCAGTCCTACGTTTACACCTGCATTTTTCAGTATATGATAAATAAGGAGTGTGGTAGTAGTTTTACCATTGGCACCGGTAATACAAATTTTTCGGGCATTGGTGTACCTTGCAGCAAATTCAATTTCCGAGATCACCGGTATTTGTCTGTCCTTAATCTTCTTTACCAAAGGAATTGTCAGTGGTATTCCCGGACTTATGATCACTTCATCAGCATCCAGAATTTCTTCTTCCGTATGCCTGCCTTCTTCGAATGCTATTTCAAAATGAGAAAGAACGTTTTTGTATTTTTCTTTAATTTTTCCCGAGTCGGATAACCAAACCCGGAACCCTTTTTTCATAGCCAGCACTGCTGCTCCTGTTCCACTTTCGCCCGCTCCCAGTATGGCTATTTTTTTATTCATGCTTCAAGTCCTTACCTGATCTTAAGTGTGATGATTGAAAAAATGGCCAGAGCTATTCCAATGATCATAAAGCGCATCACTATTTTTGGTTCAGGGTAGCCTTTCTTTTGATAATGATGGTGCAGCGGTGCCATCAGGAATATTCTCTTTCCTTCTCCAGTCCGTTTTCGTGTGTATTTGAAGTAGGATACCTGCATAACCACAGAGAGATTTTCGGCAATAAAAATTCCACATAATACAGGAATGAGCAATTCCTTCCGTATCATGATGGCGAATGCAGCGATAATTCCGCCCAGTGCCAGGCTTCCGGTATCACCCATAAATACCTGGGCAGGGTAGGAGTTGTACCACAGAAATCCGACACAGGCACCCACCAAAGCACTCATGAACACAACCAGCTCGCCCGTATTAGGTATGTACATGATATTGAGATAATCGGCAAATACAATATTGCCGCTTACCCATGCCAGTAATCCAAGCGTGATGGCGATAATTGCTGAAGTACCTGTTGCCAGTCCATCCATTCCGTCAGTAAGGTTGGCACCGTTTGAGATAGCTGTTATTATAAATATTACCATTGGGATGAATATGAGCCAGGCGTATTTTCTGTAATCGTCGCCAACCCATTTTAGCAGAATGGCATAGTCGAATTCGTTGTTTTTAAGGAATGGAATGGTTGTTTTTGTTGATTTTACAGGTGTTGACTTGAATTTGGTATTGTGGTCTTTAACCTGCTCGAAAGGAGTGAGCGAAGTAGCTTCCTGAACTGTTGTTTTTCTTTCGGGAACCCTTTCGCGGATCACAATCCCTTGATTGAAATACAAAACGGAACCAATCACTAAACCGGCAACTATCTGCCCGAGAATTTTAAATCTGCCTGCCAGCCCCTCCTTGTTTTTCTTGAATACTTTAATGTAGTCATCCAGAAAACCAATCAATCCCAGCCAAACGGTTACAAAAAGCATGAGCAGGATATAGATATTCAGGATTTTAGCAAAAAGCAGTGTCGGGATCAGGATTGCTCCCAGAATAATGACTCCGCCCATGGTTGGAGTTCCTGTTTTAGCCATCTGGCCTTCAAGGCCTAGCTCTCGCACAGTTTCGCCTATCTGCATACGGCTCAGGTAGTTGATAATCCTTTTACCATAAATGAGCGAAATGAAAAGTGAAAATATCGTAGCCATTGCTGCACGGAAGGAAATGAACTGAAACATTCCGGCACCGGGGATATTGTACGCTTCATCAAGCCAGGTAAAGAGATAATACAGCATGAGGCCTTAAGTATTGGTTATTGATTACTTTGGGTTAATTAGAGAAGGTATCTTTTTAGTATTTCTTTGTCGTCGAAAGGATGTTTTTCACCTTTTATATCCTGATATTTTTCGTGGCCTTTTCCGGCAACAAGTATTACATCGTTGTTTCGCGACATTGCGCATGCAATTCGTATGGCATCCAGCCTGTCAGTGATATTCTGTACGTTACGGGCGTTTTCTTTTTCAACACCTGCAAGCATTTCTGCGATTATTACTTCGGGTTCTTCGCTTCGTGGGTTGTCGGAAGTAAGGATTACTTTGTTACTCAATCGTGCAGCAATGCGAGCCATAACCGGGCGTTTGGCTTTGTCACGGTCGCCACCGCAACCAACCACGGTAATAAGCATTTCGTTACCGGTCCGCAACTGATTAATGGTTTCCAGCACATTTTGCAACGCATCAGGTGTATGCGCGTAATCTACAATTCCAATTATGCCTTGTGGCGATTTGATGTAGTCGAACCGGCCTTCGACACTTTCGAGATTGCTGAGTATGGTTAGCACTTCCACTTTGTCCTGGTTCAGCAAAACACTGGCTGCATATACTGCCAGCAGATTGTACCCGTTAAACCTGCCAACCAGCCTGCACCAGGTTTCATTGCCGTCGAAATCGAGATGCAGTCCGTCGAGTGGCGATTCGATGATGCGCCCTTTGAAATCGGCCATCCTTTGCAGGCTGTAGGTATGCCTGGCTGCTTTGGTATTCTGCAGCATTACCAGTCCATTGCGGTCGTCAATATTTGTAAGAGCAAATGCTGTTGAAGGCAATTCGTCGAAAAAGCGCTTTTTTGCTTTCAGATATTCGTCGAAAGTTTTATGGAAATCGAGGTGATCGTGTGTGATATTTGAGAATATACCGCCTGCAAAAGTCAATCCGGCAATCCGGTTTTGAACTACTGCATGTGAGCTCACTTCGATAAAGCAGTAGCTGCAACCTTTTAACACCATTTTGTGAAGTAACTCATTCATGCGGATTGCATCAGGAGTTGTATGGGTAGAAGGTATTATCTCGTCGTCAATCCTGTTCAGGATGGTTGAAAGCAATCCGGTATGGTATCCGAGTTGCCTGAAAAGGTTAAAGAGAAGTGTAACAGTGGTTGTTTTACCATTAGTTCCCGTTATGCCAACCAGTTTTAGTTTTTCTGACGGATTGCCAAACCAGTTTGATGCTATTATTCCGGCAGCAAGGCTACTGTCAGCTACCTTAATATAGGTGGCTTTGTTATTCGCCGTTTCCGGGATTTCTTCGCAAACAACGGCAACTGTTCCCTTTTCAATTACCTGCTCAATAAAATTATGCCCGTTGACCCGGGTTCCCTTAACAGCAAAAAACATGCTTCCGGCACAAGCTTCTCGCGAATCATAGGTAATGCTGCTGATGGCAATATCAGTTGCGCCTTTAATTTGCGTTGGGTTTACGTTTCGTAATATGTCCGACAGCAATGTCATTTTAGTTTGATGTTTATTGTATTCATTTATTTTTTTAATCCGAGGCTTAGCAATACAGGAGTTCCTGGTATTATTTTGCTTCCGGCCGGCAATGATTGTTCCTGAACCAGACCCACACCACTGAACTGAACCTTGATTCCGCGTTTTTCGAGCAGATATACTGCATCGCGCAAACCCATTCCAATTACACTTGGAATAGTTTCATTACCGAAAGCTACTGAGGCATAGCTAACGCCTGTGCTGTCAGCAATTTGTGTGAGCCATTCACCTGTGTTCTTCAGGTGCATGGGATATCCCAGCCACTGGCTCAGGAAATGTATGTCGCGTGAGTTACCTGCAATAAGTGGATTGGTGCGTATGGTATGCGTAGTGTCAGTCCAGTTGATTCCAACTTCGGGATCAGTGGCATAAATCCGGTCAGCAATTTCGCGGAATACCGGTGCCGATATTGCACCGCCATAATAACCGCCCTTTGTTGGATTGTTGATAACAACTATGCATGAGTATTTGGGATTGTCGGCAGGAAAGTATCCGACAAATGACCCTTTATAATTCGTTTTATTATACCCGCCTTTGTTTTGAGCTACCTGCGCTGTTCCTGTTTTACCTGCTACTTTATAAATCGGATTTTTTAAAGCTGACCCTGTACCATGATCAACAACGGCTTCGAGCATTGTCTGCGCCATGTCAATTGCTTCCTTTGAGGCAATACGTTTATTGATGATCTCGGTTTCAAAAGTCTTAACAGGTATTCCTGCCTTGCGCACTTCTCTTACAAAATGTGGTTTCACCATTACGCCATCGTTTGCCACGGCGTTGTAGAAAGTTAGAATTTGCAGTGGAGTGAGGGCAACTTCATAGCCGATTGACATCCATGGTAACGATGAATTTGACCATAAACCATCTTTTGTGCCAAGTATTTGTGGCCGGCCTTCGCCTTTTATTTCGAGTCCTACCCGTTTATTCATGCTGAAACTATGTAAGCGGTCAACAAATGCCTGAGGATCGGACGAATAAGCTTTGTATATAATTTTTGAGATACCTACATTCGATGATTTCTCAAAAGCCTGCTGTACTGTCATTACTCCATCGCCCAGATGTGAGTCTCTCATGGTACGGTTGCCGAATTTTGTAATACCACCGGTTACATCAACAATATCATTGGGTGCAACTTTACCATCTTCAAATGCAGCCAGCAGAGATAATAATTTAAAAGTCGAGCCGGGTTCGGAGCTTTCGCCGATAGCGTAGTTGTAAAGCTCTTCGTATTTGCCTTCTTTTGTGCGTCCAAGGTTTGCTATTGCTCTAATTTCGCCGGTTTTAACTTCCATAAGAATAGCGCAGCCGTGATCGGCCTGGTTAAACTCAAGCTGGCGTAGTAATGCTTCTTCAGCTACATCCTGTATGTTGATATCTATGGTTGTAAGAATATCAGCACCATTAACAGGTTCAACTTCATTGCTTTTATTCATAGGGCGCCAGTTTCCATCTGGTATCCTTTGGTACAATCTTTTACCTGCCATGCCCTGCATCTCGCTGTTGAAAGCACTCTCAATACCTACATTGTTCGGGTTTCCTTCTCTGAACCAGCCCAGAGTTCTATATCCAAGGTGATCGTAAGGGTAAACGCGCTTGCTTTGAACATCAGTAATCAATCCACCGCTGTTTTTGCCTAATTTGAATATCGGGAATGTCCTAACAGCTTTAAGCTGGTCGAAAGTAACCTTGCGTTTGATCAGTAAATAGCGGTTCTTGTTTTTACGTGCTTTTACAAGCATGGTTTTGTATTCCGTTTTGTTCTTGTCTTTAAAATAGCGCGAAAGGTAAAATGCCAGGGAATCAACGTTTTCAACAAAAATCGAATCAGGAATATTCGGAGAAGCAACATCCATGCGGATTTCGAAGAGAGGAACCGATGTTGCCAGCATTTGACCGTTTATATCATAGATATTACCACGGTTTGGTTCGATATTGAAATATTTCATCGAAAGTTTCTCTGCTTTGGCTTTCCACATTTCGCCCTCAACAAGCTGGATATAAAGTATCTTAGCGACAATAGCCAGGCTTATGACAAACATAAAGCCATATACCAGGTACACTCGCGTAAGAATTGGTTTTCTCGAATCCATTACTGTTGTTTTCTCTTTTTGTTATTAATCTTCTTGTTCAATCACAATTTTTCGGGGTGGTGTTTTTGATTCCTTAAGCCCGCTGTTTTGCAGGCGTTTTGCAATTTCGGTTTGTCTGGTTGTTTGCATCAGCTTCGATTTGGTATTGATGTATTCGAAACGTTGTTCTTCAATCTGTTTTTTTGTTTTGCTGATGCTTATTATAGTGCGGTTAGCGTAGTTCGAATTAAAAATGTAGAGCAATCCTATAGCAGTAAGGAATATGAGAAAGGGCAGAAGTCCGATTACTTTTTCGCGTACCAGGAACGACCCTTCAAGAATGCTTTTCATGCCTGAAGCTTTTTTTGTAGCTTTTGGCTTCTTTTCTGGTTTGGGCTCAGCTACAACCTCCTCAGGTTCTTGATTTATTGTATTGCGGAGATCGGTCATGATTTGTTTTTTTCAGCAATTCGTAATTTTGCACTTCTCGATCTTGGATTGCTTTTTAATTCAGCATCGGATGGCGTTACAGGTTTCCTGGTAAGTTGTTTTAACGGAGTAAGTACATTGCCATAAAAGTCCTTATTCAGTTCACCTTCAAAATTGCCTGTCTTCATATAGTTTTTTACCAACCTGTCCTCGAGTGAATGGTAGGATATTACTACAAGTCTTCCACCTGGTTTCAGGATGTCGGCAGTTTGTTTGAGCATGGCCTGTAAAGCACCCATTTCATCGTTTAATTCAATTCGTATAGCCTGGAAAACCTGAGCCAGGTATTTACTTTCGTAATTTATAGGTGTACAGGGTTTTATAGCTTCTTTCAGTTCATTAGTGGTTGTAATCGGTTTAATGCGGGAGGCTGTAATAACCGATGCCAGTTGCCTTGCATTTGAAATTTCGCCATACAGTTTAAATACGGAGTAAAGTTTTTCTTCGGAATAGGTGTTTATCATTTCCGAAGCTGTATTGCCCTGCTTGCGTGCCATACGCATATCAAGCGGCCCTTCGAAACGGGTTGCAAAACCTCGTTCCGGGGTATCGATCTGGTGAGATGAAATACCAAGGTCAGCCAGAATTCCATCCAGCGGTAAAGCTTTGTAAAGGCGAAGGAAGTTTTTTAAGTATCGGAAGTTTTCGTTCACCAGGGTGAAGCGTTCGTCGTGAATAGTGTTGCTGAGGGCATCTTCGTCCTGATCAAAAGCAATTAATCGCCCGTCAGTATTGAGTTTATTCAGTATTTCGCGCGAGTGACCACCACCACCGAAAGTAACATCAGCATAAATTCCTGACGGATTGATGCTGAGGCCTTCAATACATTCGTGCAAAAGTGCTGGCTGGTGATACATTCAGTTTTCATTCGTTGAGGTTAATATTCCCTAATATTTTCTCGGCTAGATCAGAAATATTAGTCTGGGTTGCGTTTACGATTTCATCGTATTTCGCTTTGTCCCAAATTTCGATACAGTTCATTTTGGCAGTAATCACAATATCACCGGTTATTCCGGCAAATACAGCCAGGTCGCGGGGGATAAGGATACGACCGGTTCCGTCGAGCTCCACTTCTTTTAATCCGGCATTGTAAGCTCTGATAAAATCATTGTCCTCTTTCCGGAATCTGTTCAACTTACTGGTAATCTTGTTGATAAGCTCATCCCAGTTAGGTTTGGGATAGAGCTCGAGGCATGAACTGAAAATGCTTCTTTTTACAACGAAACCCTGGTTCAATGAGGCCATCAGCTGGTTCTTCAATCCAACTGGAAGTAGAAATCTTCCTTTTGAATCAACCCGGCATATATGCTCTCCTTGAATGGGAATCATGGGTACGTTTATTTTGGCGTAAATTTACTGTAGAATTCCCACTTTTTACCATTTACTCCCACATTTATTTATTAACAATACACAGAATGCTTAATTCATAAGGCTTTTAGCTTAATTGTATTCTGTAATACGTGTAAATACTGCAAAATCGATTTGGTATTCAATATTGACAGTGCTTTTGTGTGATAATTGGTAGTATTATTATTAGATTGCTCAAATACTTCATATTATATATGTTCCGGAAAATCACTAATTTTGCATGAATCATGGAGCTTTACACTGATACTAGAATTATTATTTTATGGGAAATCAGACGATTAGCAGTACGGATGGACAACTCCTTCTTGACCTCGACAAGGTGATTGCCGCAAAGAATCCACGTTTACTTAAAATCCTGCCAGATTTTGTACTCAGGTATCTTAAAAAGGTAATACATCAGGACGATCTTAATGGGATACTTATCCGGCATCATGATCAATATAATCTTGATTTCCTGGATGTTGTTTTAAAGGAATTTGGCGTAAACATCAAATATAAAGGGCTTGAAAATATACCGGTTACCGGGCATTGGATTGTTGCAGCCAATCATCCGTTAGGCGGACTTGATGGAATGGCACTGATGTGGGTTTTGGGTAAGGTGAGGAAAGATATTGTTTTTCCTGTGAATGATTTGCTCATGAATATTCCTAATCTGAAAGGTCTTTTTATTCCTGTCAACAAGCATGGATCAAATTCGGGGAATGCCAGGTTAATTGATAATGCCTTTGCTTCTGATAAAGCTTTATTGTTTTTTCCTGCTGGACTCTGTTCGCGAAAACAGCAAGGCGAAATTTTTGACCTCGAATGGAAAAAAAGTTTTATATCCAAGGCCAAAGGCCATCAGCGCGATGTTATTCCCTGTCATATTAATGGAAGGAATTCAAATTGGTTTTATAACCTTGCCAGGCTACGCTCCTTTTTTGGAATAAAAGCTAATATCGAAATGCTTTATCTGGTTGACGAAATGTACAAACAAAGAGACAAAGAAATTGTAATTTCCTTTGGGAAACCGATTTCTTACACTATCTTTGATAAAAAGAAATCAGATACTGCATGGGCACAAAAACTGAAAACCCATGTGTATAATTTAGGAAATGATATAAACAGCACGTTTAACGCTGATTAAATACAACTACGGCAATGCAGGCGATAATTGACGCAATTGACAGAGATTTAATAGAGAAGGAACTGACTCCCGACAAGTTTGTGAAACTTACGAATAGCGGGAGTAATGAGATTTATATTGTGTCGCACCATAATGCACCTAATGTTACAAGGGAAATTGGGCGTTTGCGCGAAATCACATTCAGGGATGCCGGTGGCGGCACTGGTTTGGATTGCGATCTGGATGAATTTGATACAGAAGATGAGAATCCATTTCAACAGTTGTTTGTTTGGGATCCACGTGAAAAAGAGATCATCGGAGGTTACAGGTTTATTCATGGTAAAACACTCAAACGTAAAGCCGACGGACATATAAATACTCCTACCAGCGAGCTTTTTCAGCTTTCGGAGCGGTTTATCAGCGAGTTCCTGCCCAATACCATTGAATTGGGGCGATCGTTTGTGCAGCCACTTTACCAGCCCACTGTTAACCTCCGGCGCGGTATGTATGCGCTCGATAACATATGGAACGGATTAGGAGCTATATTAAATCTAAATCCGGATGTGAAGTACTATTTTGGGAAAATAACCATGTACCCTCATTATAATATAGAGGCCAGAGATATGATTCTGTACTTTTTGAAAAAATACTTTGGCGATAAAAATAACCTTGTATATCCTTTTAAACCTATAGTTCTAAATACTAATGAATCAATATTATCCGAAATATTTATTGGCGGATCCTACGAAAAAGATTATAAAATACTGGTTCAGAATGTGCGCCAAAGGTTCGAAAATATTCCGCCACTTGTAAATGCTTACATGAACCTTTCTTCAACAATGCTTTATTTTGGCACTTCCCTTAATCCTGGATTTGGTGAAGTTGAGGAATCGGGCATACTTGTTACTCTCGATGATGTGTACGACATTAAAAAGGACAGGCACTTAAATATCCCATAATAATTCAGGCGTCTGTTTCAGGTGTTGCTTTCAACTTTCAGATGTTGCGAAGGGCGACAAAGCGAAGGACGACAAATCGAAGGGCGAAAATATCTGATTAAACAGGAATTGTTGTTCAGGAGTCTTCTGTCTTCCGTCATCTGATTTTACATCCAAAAACTATCAATTGACAAACTTAAACTGTCACTAAACTTTTTGCAAATGAATAATAGAAGGGCAGCTTTTATGATAAGTGCAGCCGATGTTAATGGCTGCCCCCACCCACGTGTTCCGGAATATGCATTTTTTGGCCGTTCGAATGTTGGAAAATCGTCATTAATAAATATGATCAGCGGGGTAAAAAATCTGGCGCGTACATCATCAACACCGGGTAAAACTCAGTTGCTGAATTATTACATGGTTGATGATGATACATGGTATCTGGTTGATCTTCCGGGATATGGGTACGCCAAAGTTTCGAAAAAACACCGGCGAAACTGGGAAATCATTATACGCGAATACCTGCTTCAGCGAAAATCGCTGCTTTATACATTTATTTTACTCGATGTCAGGCACGAGTCACAAAAAAGCGATCAGGAACTTATAAACTGGATGGGTAATCATGGGCTGCCATTTTGCCTTGTTTTTACAAAAGCCGATAAGATCTCGAGGAATGCAGTTAAGCGAAATGTTGATGAATATAAAAAAGTGCTCGCAGAAAAATGGGAGGAACTTCCTCCCATTTTTATCACGTCATCATTATCAGGTGAAGGGAAAAACGAAATAAATGAGTTTATTGCGAATTCCAATATCGAGAATGCTTCACTCTTTGGACCGGGTGAGTAAAAACACCTTATTTGAAAAGAATAAGCAGCTGATTTTTAGGCACCATATCGCCTTCTTTTACTAGTATATCAGCAATTACATGGTTCTCAGCGGCAAACATAGTATTTACCATTTTCATAGCTTCAAGATCAAGAAGTTTCTCTCCGGCTTTCACTTTACTGCCCTTTTTAACATAAACCTTTTTTATTGTCCCAGGTATAAATGAAAGAATCTGTTTTGGGTCAAGAGGCTGGTATGGCTTGCGGTTAAGGAATTTTTTAGTGAGCCTGGTTTTGTATTTTACATCTTCTATAAGCAGGGTTTGAAATACTTCTGCCTCAGAATTTTCAGATGTAACATCTGTTTTTATGTCCTGTAGATTCAGGCTTTTTGATTTTTCACTTGTTGGCATGATTATTCTTTTTAGTTGTAACAACTATTTAAAAAAAACTGAAGTGCAAATAAAGTATTCTCTCCCATATTGCTTAGCAATAAATTATTCTGGTGAAAGCCATATCTTTATTTGCACTTTCAGAAAGATTAAAATGGTGGTATGCCATGTTTCTTTAAAGGAACATCAACCTTTTTATCGGCCGAAATGGCAAGTGCGTGAATAACCATGTCGCGGGTTTCTTCGGGGCTGATAACAGCATCAACATACCCATATGCAGCAGCTACAAACGGATTGGCAAACTTCTCCTTGTATTCCTTAATCTTGAGCTTGCGCATTTCGTCAGGGTTTTCAGCCTCTAAAATTTCTTTTCTGAAAATAATATTTGCTGCACCTTCGGGACCCATAACCGCAATTTCTGCTGTTGGCCAGGCAAATACAAAGTCGGCACGCAAATGGCTTGAGCACATCGCAATATATCCGCCTCCATATGCCTTTCGTGTGATTACCGTGATTTTAGGAACGGTAGCTTCGCTGTATGCATACAACACTTTTGCGCCATGGCGGATAACACCTGCATGTTCCTGGTCAACACCCGGCAGGTATCCCGGTAAGTCAACCAAAGTAACTAGTGGAATGTTGAAAGCATCGCAATAACGGATAAAACGGGCAGCTTTGTCGCTCGAATCCACATCAAGCACTCCTGCCAGGACTAACGGCTGATTGGCTACAAATCCTACAGTGAAACCATTCATACGGCCAAAGCCGATAACTATATTCTGGGCAAATAAATCCTGAACTTCAAGAAAATCGGAGTCGTCGCAAATACCACGGATTACATCTTTAACATCATACGGTTGCCGCGGATTGGTAGGGAATACCTTGTCGAGGCTGTACTGACGGACACGGGGTGGTTTTTTAGGGAACGGATCTGCTTTCTTAAGGTTGTTCCAGGGAATAAAGCTACAGAGTTTTTTAATTTGTTCGAAACATTCGATTTCGCTCTCGGCAAAGAAATGTACATTACCTGTAATTTCGGCCTGAACGCGTGCACCGCCAAGTTCTTCCATCGAAATTTCCTCGCCGAGCACTGTTTTAATAACTTCAGGACCGGTGATAAACATTTTCGAAATCTTATCAACAACAAATACAAAATCAGTAAGTGCCGGCGAATAAACTGCACCTCCGGCGCATGGGCCGAGAATAACTGATATCTGAGGAATCACACCCGAGGATTGTGTATTACGGTAGAAGATTTCGCCATATCCGGCCAATGAGTTTACTCCTTCCTGAATACGTGCACCGCCCGAATCGTTAATCCCGATGAGAGGAATTTTAAGTTTCATTGCGTGATCCATGATCTTGGTGATTTTCTTGGCATGCATATAGCCAAGTGAGCCACCTGCAACTGTAAAATCCTGAGCAAAAATACAGACCGGATAATTGTTGATTGTTCCTGTTCCGGTAATTACACCATCTCCGGGAAGGTATTTGTCACTCATTTCAAAATCGCGGCCGGCGTGTTCAACAAACAAGTCGTATTCGTGAAATGACTTTGCATCAAGCAATGCGATTATTCTTTCGCGGGCTGTCAGCTTTCCGGTGGCTTTTTGTTTTTGGATGGCTTTATCGCCTCCGCCACGCAACGCTTCCTGCATTCGGCGTTTCAGATCAGATGATTTGGAGCTTAAGGACATAGGTTTTTGATTTGTGAATAAATAGTTGCTTTACCAAGTGGCAAAATCCGTCATTATAGGCAAAGATACAATCTTTTAATCGGTTATTCGTTTACCTGAATTGCATTTTTAGTGTGCCGACGTATGCCATGTTTTCTTAATTGCTTAATTTTGAGACTTTAAACCTCTGTCATGAATATTGAAGAATTAAGGGATTATTGTATCTCAAAACCTGCCGTTGCCGAGAGTTTCCCTTTCGACGAATCTACTCTTGTTTTTAAAGTTGCCGGCAAAATGTTTTTACTCACCGACCTGGTTGATGCTTTTTCGATGAATGTTAAAAATACACCCGAAAAAGTTATTGAACTCCGCGAACACTACCCATGTGTTTTACCCGGTTATCACATGAATAAAATACACTGGGTAACGGTTATTATTGATGGTTCAATTTCAGATTCACTGCTGAAAAAGTGGATTGACGAATCTTACAATCTTATCGTTTCGGGATTCTCACGAAAAGAAAAGTTGCTTTTTGCAGAACTAACAGAGAAAATCTGATTACTGAAGAGGAACGTGTTTTGACAAAGCGTTAATCAGCGCTGCTTTCGATTGAATGCCAACCAACGTTTCCACAAGTAGTCCGTCCTTAAATATAAGAATGGTCGGGATTGCCTGTATTCCATATTGATTTGCTAACGGTCCGTTATTATCAATATCCAGTTTACCAACTTTAACTTTACCTTTGGTTTGGACGGCTATTTCATCAATTACAGGAGCCATTGCTTTGCAAGGCATACACCAGGTTGCCCAGAAATCGACCATCACCACGCCTTGTGCTATTTCACTACTGAAATTTTCAGTTGTCAATGTTATAATATCACCATTTTTTGACCCTTTATTGCAGGATGAAATACTCAGTAATACGG
>Ga0209066_10004076_pt1 | contig 16157 bp, 12 predicted proteins | sample All_14_2_FD_187198 | JGI IMG/M metagenome (GOLD analysis project Ga0209066, IMG submission 187198) | Freshwater microbial communities in response to fracking from Pennsylvania, USA - Allegheny Zone_MetaG_DW_15 (SPAdes) (version 2) ...
GGCGTACCGTCAGCGCCATCAGTCCCATCGCCGTGCCTGCCCTGCGCTGCTTCCGGGTCGCCTGCGATGGCTTTTTCCGTAATTTCGCGCAGCACGCGAAACAATTCACGGTAGGCGCGCGGCGGTTTGTTTTGCTCTGCCTCTTTCAAGGCATTGCGACGCAACTGGCGCAACTGCCGGATGTCCGCACCAGGGTAATCGCGGGCGATCCCGGTGCACACGGCTTCGTCTTCCATCAACTGGGTGCGCAGGCGCTCCAGCTGCTGCTGGCGGATGGTGGCGGCGGCCGAGACGCCATTGATTTCATCCAGCGCGGCTTGCAGCGGCGCGGCATCGATATCGCGCATGATCTTGCCGATCAACTGCATCTGGCGGCGGTGCGCACCATGCTGGGTGAAACGCTGGGCGTCGTGCAGCGCATCGCGCAGGCGCTCGGGCATGTCGATTTTCCTGAGACGCTCGGGCGACAATTCGGCAAGCGCTTCGCCGAGCTTTTGCAAGGCCGTCATCTCGCGCTTGAGCGATGACTTGCTCGGCCCGTCATACTGATCATCCGGACTGTTCAGCAAGTCATCCGATGGTTCATCAGGGAAATTTTCCGGGTGATTTTTCATAAGTTTCGGTGGTATCAACGAGTATGATTATAGCTTTGCGACTTCAAGGATTCCCGCATGGCTGAGGCTCTGGAAACGGCTGCACAATTTGGCTTCACGCAGCAAATGTTGCGCGACCTGGCGCAAAGCGCGCTGGATCACGCGGCAGAAAACGGGGCGACGGCCTGTGAAGTGGATATATCGGAAAGCGTTGGCCAGTCAGTCAGCGTGCGTCGGCAGGATGTCGACACCATCGAATATAACCGCGACAAGGGGCTGGGGCTCACCGTCTATCTCGGCCAGCGGCGTGGCCACGCCAGCAGCTCGGATTTCTCGCCCGCCGCGGTGAAAGAAACCGTGGCAGCCGCTTTGGCCATCGCACGCTACACGGCAGAGGATGATTGCGCAGGTTTGCCTGACGCCAGACTGCTGGCGAAAAAATCGCCGGACCTCGACCTGTTTCATCCCTGGGATATTTCCGTGCCATCCGCGATTGACCTGGCAAAACGCTGCGAGCAGGCAGCCTTCGATGTCAGCCCGCTGATCACCAATTCCGAAGGGGCGACGGTGGGCACGCAGCAAGCGCATTTCATTTCGGCCAACAGCCTGGGCTTCATGGATGGTTATGCCACGACGCAGCACTATGTGTCGTGTTCGGTGATCGCCGGTGAGGGTGAAGGCATGCAGCGCGACAGCTGGTACACCGCCAGCCGCGATGCGGCGAAGCTCTCGGCCGCTGAGCGCATTGGCGATTACACCGCGCGCCGCGCGCTCGCGCGCCTGGGCTCGCGCAGGCTATCGACGCGCAAGTGCCCGGTGATTTTTGAAGCGCCGCTGGCCATCGGACTGATTGGCCATTTGACGCATGCCATCTCGGGCGGGGCGCTGTACCGCAAAACCTCATTCCTGCAAAACAGCCTGGGGCAGAAGCTTTTTCCGGACTTTGTCAGCATCAGCGAACGCCCGCACCTCAAGGGCGGCATGGCCTCGGCGGCATTCGATAGCGATGGTGTGGCGACGCATGACCGCGAACTGGTGCAAAACGGCGTGCTGCAAGGTTATCTGCTGTCGACCTATGCTGCGCGCAAGCTGGGCATGCAGACCACCGGCAACGCGGGCGGCGCGCACAACCTGCTGGTGGCGCCGGGCAAACACGATTTTTCCGGGCTACTGCACGAGATGGGCACGGGCCTGCTGGTGACCGAATTGATGGGACAGGGCGTGAATTACCTGACCGGCGATTATTCGCGCGGCGCGGCGGGCTACTGGGTGGAAAACGGGGTCATCGCCTATCCGGTGGCGGAAATCACCATCGCCGGCAACCTGCGCGAGATGTTTGCCGGCATTGTCGCCATCGGCAAGGACATCGACCTGCGTGGCGGCAAGCGCGTCGGCTCGATCCTGCTCGAGCAAATGACCATCGCTGGAAGTTAACCGCCGCTGTATGCAAGCCACCCGCCTGTGCATCGTTCGCCACGGTGAAACGGACTGGAACGCCGAACGGCGTCTGCAGGGCCAGGCCGACATCGGGCTGAATGCCACTGGCCGCGCGCAGGCGCAGGCGATACGTACATACTTGCGCACGCAACACTTCGCCGCCGCCTACAGCTCCGACCTCGCCCGCGCCTGGCGCACCGCCGAAATTGCGCTGACCGGGACGCCACTCGCCGCACCCCAAGGGTACTTGCTTTGCGGCGTGTCACCAGCGCCGACTTTTCGTGAGCGTGACTACGGACGTTATCAGGGGCTAACGGCGACAGACGCAGCACGCGATCATCCGGCGATGCATGCCGCGCATCAGGCGCGCGATATCCATTACGATTATGAAAACGGCGAATCGCTGGTGGCTTTCGCAGCCCGTGTGACGGCCGGCATGCAAGCACTGACTGAGCGCCATGCCGGCGAACAGGTGCTGGTGTTTACCCACGGCGGCGTGCTTGACATCATTTACCGCATGGCCACGCAGCGCGGGCTGGACAGCCCGCGCGATTTTTCCATCCCGAATGCTGCCCTCAACTGGCTGGAATATGCCGGTGGTCAATGGAAAATCCTTGTCTGGGCCGACCAGTCGCATCTGGCAGGCACGCTGGATGAGATGGCCTAGCGTTAGTGGCCACCCCATGCGCGATATCATCATGCCGGCAGGCGGTCGCAACCCTTTTTTTGCACCAGATAACACTCGCATACCCGGTCTTCCAGCTCCGTGCGATCCAACACGCTGACATGGCCGCGCGTGGACTTAATCAACCCCTCTGCCTGTAATTTGCCGACGGCTTCAGTTACGCTTTCACGGCGGACACCGAGGGCATGGGCAGCCTTTTCATGTGTTATCTCCATCTCGCGGGTGGGCAAACGGTCAAGGTGGAGTAACAGCCAGCGGCATAATCGCTGTTCCAGACGGTGGTGCCGATTGCATACAGAGGTCTGCGCCATCTGCGTCATCAGGATCTGTATGTAGCGCAAACCCAAATGTTGCAACCGGCTGTTGAGCGCCAATTCCCTTTTCAGCATACTCGCCTTAAGGCGGTAGGCATTGCCGGCAGTTTGCACCTTTGCCGTGCTGGGCATGCTGATATTACCCATGAACAGGGAAATGCCCACCATTCCCTCATTGCCGGTAATCGCAAATTCGGCCGATGCCCCGTTTTCCAGCACACGGAACAGGGAAATAATGCAAGTGGTAGGAAAATAAAGGTAACCCATTGGACGATCGGCTTCATATACAAGCCATTCCGCAGGCATTGCTACAGGCTCCAGATGGGGCAACAACCTGACATAGTCAGTGTCCGGCAAGGCCGCAAGAATGTGGTTCTGTCTCTGTGTAGGCACTGAAGGCATTTTAGTATCTCCTATCGTTTATCCAATGTATCTGGATGCATGCCGCAAAACCCGGCAAAGCAAGGCGTGGTAATTCATCACTGGAAACACGGTGCTGCGCCTAAGCAGAGCAACCGCTGTGCCAATTGCCATTACTGTTTGATTCAGTGGATTTTTTATGGGAAATCCGGCAACGCATACGGCAGCGGTGGATCAGGAAATTGTCGCCGCATGGCGACAGTTATCTACAGCGCTCCAGCCACCGCGCAAGAAACCATGTTTTCACGGGTCGCCGATTTGCGACACGGTGTACTGCACATGATCTGGCCATTCATTTCTCGCGCATGCAAGTGATGATTGGCCGGGTGCTAAAATCAAAGCCTGTTTCCTATTCCCTTCTTTGACCGGATATCTCCATGTTTTCCAAGCAAAATACCCTCGCCAAAACCGATGCTGATTTGTGGACCGCGATCCAGGATGAAAATCGCCGCCAGGAAGACCATATCGAACTGATCGCTTCGGAAAACTATGTGTCGTGCGCGGTGCTCGAAGCGCAAGGCTCGCAACTGACCAACAAATATGCCGAGGGTTATCCGGGCAAGCGTTATTACGGTGGCTGCGAGTATGTCGATGTGGTCGAGCAACTGGCCATCGACCGCGCCAAAAAACTGTTCGGCGCGGATTGCGCCAACGTGCAGCCGAATTCCGGCTCGCAGGCCAACCAGGCAGTGTTCATGGCCTTCCTCCAGCCCGGCGACACGATACTCGGCATGAACCTGGCGATGGGCGGGCACTTGACGCATGGCTCGCCGGTGAACATGTCGGGCAAGTGGTTCAAGGTCATTCCCTATGGGCTGAATGCCGACGAAGCGATTGATTACGACGAGATGGAGCGCCTGGCGCACGAGCACAAGCCCAAGCTGATCATCGCCGGCGCGTCGGCGTATGCGTTGCGCATCGACTTTGCGCGCTTCGCCAAAGTCGCCAAAGCCGTCGGCGCGATTTTCATGGTCGATATGGCGCACTACGCCGGGCTGATCGCTGCCGGCTGCTACCCCAACCCGGTGCCGCATGCCGATGTGGTGACGTCGACCACGCACAAGACGCTGCGCGGCCCGCGTGGCGGCCTGATCCTGATGAAGGCCGAGCATGAAAAGGCCATCAACTCGGCGATTTTCCCCGGCCTGCAGGGCGGGCCGCTGATGCATGTCATCGCGGCCAAGGCGGTGGCTTTCAAGGAGGCCATGGGCAGCGGTTTCCGCAACTATCAGGAACAAGTCATCAGCAACGCCCAGGTGATGGCCAAGGTGCTGAAATCGCGCGGCTTGCGGATTGTTTCCGGACGCACCGAATCGCATGTCTTCCTGCTCGACCTGCAAGCCAAGCAGATCACCGGCAAGGATGCCGAAGCCGCGCTGGGTCGTGCGCACATCACGGTGAACAAAAACTCGATCCCGCATGACCCGCAAAAACCTTTTGTGACCTCCGGCATCCGCATCGGCACGCCGGCAATGACCACCCGCGGCTTCACCGAAATCGAGGCCGAGGAAGTCGCCAACCTGATCGCCGACGTGCTCGACGCGCCGGCTGACGAAGCCGTGCTGACCCGCGTGCGCAATGACGTCAGCGCGCTGTGCAAAAAATTCCCGGTGTATGGCTGAATCCGGGAAGGGGGAAGGGTGAAGGGTGAAAAGCGGCGTGTCCCGCAGGTTGAGCGAACCCTCGAATCCGGGCGGGGGAGAGGGCGTTTACCCTTCTCCCTTCTCCCTTCTCCTCTCTCCCCTTCCCCCTTCACGCCCCTGCCATGAAATGCCCCTTCTGCAAGGCGGACGACACCCAGGTCATTGATACGCGGGAGAACGAAGACGGCGATACGGTGCGTCGCCGGCGCCGTTGTGCGACTTGCGAGAAGCGCTTCACCACCTATGAACGGGTCGAGCTGCAACTGCCGCAGGTGGTGAAAAAGAATGGCAGCCGCGCCGAGTTCCAGCGCGAGAAATGCAAGGCGAGCATGATGCTGGCCCTGCGCAAGCGGCCAGTGACCACGGAAAGCCTGGATGCGGCCCTGGATCGTATTGAAGAACGGCTGGTGCAACTGGCGTTGCGCGAAGTGGCTTCGGAGCGGATTGGCGAGATGGTCATGCGCGAACTGAAAAAACTCGACAACATCGCTTATATCCGCTTTGCATCGGTGTATCGGAATTTCGAGGATGTCGATGAGTTTTCAGACGCCATCCGCGAGATCAAAAAACCGCAGGATGAACAACCCAGGCCGCCAGAAAAATCGTGACATGAATTTCTCGCCGGCCGATCGCGACTTCATGACGCGCGCATTGAGTCTTGCGCAGCGCGGGCTGTATACCACCACACCCAATCCGCGCGTCGGTTGCGTCATCGTTCGCGATGGCCAGGTGATTGGTGAGGGCTGGCACGAGAAGGCTGGCGGCGCACATGCCGAGGTTGCCGCGCTGGCGCAAAAAGCCGGCGCTGGCGGAACGGCGCAAGGCGCAACCGCCTACGTCACACTCGAACCCTGCAACCATTTCGGCCGCACGCCGCCTTGCGTTGACGCGCTGATCGCCGCTGGCGTGGCGCGCGTCGTGGCGGCGATGCAGGATCCGAATCCGCAAGTGGCCGGCCAGGGTCTGGCGCGACTGGCGGCGGCCGGCATTGCCACCGAATGCGGTTTGCTGGAAGATGAAGCGCGCGAACTGAATATCGGTTTTGTCTCGCGCATGACGCGCGGCCGGCCCTGGCTGCGGCTGAAAATCGCCGCCAGTCTGGATGGCAGGACGGCTCTGGCCAATGGCGCTTCGCAATGGATCACCAGCCCTGAAGCGCGGCACGATGGGCACTTGTGGCGCGCCCGCTCATGCGCCGTGCTGACCGGCATCGGCACCGTGAAAGATGACAACCCGCGCCTGACCGTGCGTGATGTCGACACGCCACGCCAGCCCTTGAAAGTGATCGTGGATAGCCGTCTGGAAACGCCACCGCAAGCCGCCGTGCTGCAAGGCGGGCAAGTGCTGATTGCCTGCGCCGAGAAAGATTCCACGCGGCATGCCGCGCTGACCGCCGCTGGCGCCGAGATCATTGTGCTGCCCAATGCACAGGGCAAGGTGGACCTGCACGCCTTGTTGCTGGCGCTTGGCCAGCGCGGCATCAACGAAGTATTGGTCGAAGCCGGCACCCGGCTCAATGGGGCATTGCTGCAGGCAAATTGCGTGGATGAACTGCTGATCTACCAGGCGCCAATCCTGCTCGGCGACAAGGCGCGCGGCATGTTTGATCTCGGCGAGTTGAACGACCTGACGGCGGCGCGGCGGCTGGACATCGTCGAGTGCCGTGCCATCAGCGCCGACTTTCGCCTGCTTGCACGTTTTGTTCAGCGCTGACCATCACCGCGACTTTTCAGACCACACGCCCGTCATCAACGCGATGTGTAACGCGCAGTCGCGGCGCCAAATGTTTCGCCAAATGTTTCTGTTCTAGACGACTTCTCGCGGGGCCAGTTTGCTTGCCTGTCTATGCTTGCTTGTGCTGCGAAATTAACCCAAAAGACCCCGCTGTGGTTATCCTGGAAACCTCAGTTGGAAGCGCCCGATGGTGCGTTTGGGCGGCTGGTTGGCGCGAAGCGACGACGCGGCAGGCTCATGCCTGCAAGGAGGAGCGACAAAGCCAGACGGTCGTCCGGACGTGCCAGCGGGCGCTTAGCGGACTCGCCTGATTGGTGAAGGTCGAAAAAGCGGGAAAGTTCAATATTCATCAGTGATTCAACGATGTCAGAAGTGGTCAACTGAGGTTTCCAGGATTATTGTTCAGTGTGTCAGTGAAGAATCATGGGTGAAGCCTCCGGCTTCAGACGGAAGCGACGACCGATAGAATAGGCTCTGCTGCCGGGCAAGGAAACTGATCGCCTCTTCCCCTGTAATCGGGCGGCTAAACAGAAAACCCTGCATTATCCGGCAGCCCACGGATCGCAGTGCCTGCAGATGCCCAACCGTTTCGACACCCTCTGCAATAAGCACCATTTTGTAACCATGCGCAAGTGCCGCAATGGCTGAAATGATCGGATTGGGTTGGGTTGAGTCTGCCATGTCATGCACGAACGACTTGTCGATTTTGATGGTATGCAGTGGAAATTCTTTGAGGTATCCCAGCGAGGAATAACCGGTGCCAAAGTCGTCGATTGCGATTTGTATGCCAAGGGCAGACAGGGCTTTAAGCTTAAGGGTGGCATTCTCCCGATCACTCATGATGAGGCTTTCCGTGATCTCGATCTCCAAGCTTTCGCCGCTAATGCCGTGCTTCGTCAATCCATTTTTCACCATATCTGAAAAATCGGGCCGCCCGATGTCTTTGGGCGAGAAATTAATGGACATCCGCACATCGCTGAATCCGCCATTTTTCCATCCGGCTAATTCACTGCAAGCGCGGTCAAAGACCCATTCGGTAATCTGCGTGATAAGTCCGGTCTCTTCTGCTAGCGGGATAAATTCATCAGGAAAAACAAGCCCGTGCTCCGGGTGTTGCCAGCGCACCAGCGCCTCCATGCCAACAATCCGGCTGTTTTCCACGTCCACCTGCGGCTGGAAGTGCAACACAAACTGGTTCCCTGCCTCCAGCGCTCGCCGCAGATCGTTTTCCATGGACAGCTTGCGATGAAAAATGACGTTCATGCCGGGGTTGTAAAAACACACCCCGTTCTTGCCTTCCCATTTGACGTGGTACATGGCGATGTCGGCGCTTTTCAGTAACGCCTCTATCGTAGTACCGTCATCAGGATACATGGCGATGCCAATGCTTGCGGAGATGAATACTTCTTGTTCGGCAAGCATAAACGGACGATTGATTTCGGCCAGAATTTTTTCGGCGATGTTTAGCGCATTTTCCCTGCCCTTGATATTGGGCAACAGCACCGTAAATTCGTCGCCTCCTAGACGGGCCAGCGTGTCGCCCTTGCGCAAGCAGTTTTTCAACCGTGTCGCGACCATTTTGAGTAATTCGTCGCCATGCATGTGGCCTAGCGTGTCATTTACCCACTTGAAGCGATCCAGATCCGCAAACAGCGTAGCACACTGAAGCCCTTCGCGTTGCGACATCGTGATCATGAGTCCGAGACGATCTTTAAACAAGGCGCGGTTGGGCAAGTCGGTCAATGCGTCATGATGCGCCTGATGGGTGATGGCTTCCTCAATTCTTTTGCGATCACTGATGTCTCGCGCGACACCGTAAGTCCCGAGAAAGGTCTCTGTCTCATCTGTGCTATTGGCGTACAGGCCTCTCGACTTAAGAACAATCGTCGCAAAGTGCGATTCAAAATGCCGAAAACGGGTTGCCGTACTACGACATTTCAAACGCAGTTCAATGTTGTGTTTGGTCCGGCTATCCTTTCTGCGTTCATTGAAGACAAACTTGGCACGGTCCATGTCCTCCTCATGAACAAGGAACGAAAAATGCTGCCCGATCAACTCTTCTTTACTAAAGCCGAGGGACTTGATCTGATCATTGACGAAAGTGAAGCAACCCTGCTGATCAACGGTATAGATTATGTCCGGTGAACTATCGATGAGATAGCGATACAGATTCCTGGAATGCTCCAGCTTGTTACTGATGAGCTGGTTGGTTTTTTCAAGTTGCCGACGGTAAGTGGTATTTTCAATTGTTTTCAGCAGATGTTCCGGCTGATAGGGTTTCTTTATGAAATCAGTTACACCGTTGCGCAGCGCCTGAATTGCCGAGTCAATTGAGTTGCCTCCGCTAATGACGATGATTGGCGTCAATACGCCTGTCTGCAGGACATGTTTTGCCACATCATGGCCGCTAATATCAGGCAGATCAATATCCAGCAGGATTACGTCGAAGTTTTCCTGCTCGAGTACTCTGAGAGCTTGTATACCGCTGGCGCAGCTTTGCGGGTCATAGCCGCGTAACCGCAGCAGAAGTTTGAGGCTTTCGTTCAGACGCAAGTCATCATCAATGATCAGCACCCGTGCCGAGACTGAACTCGACGGGATATCGCCCTGGAAATCCAATAGGTTGTCGATCATTGCTAAACCTTCCCCAGGGGATCACTTCGTTTTACTCGCGCCGCAGCGAAGGAATCTGCTTGATCGCACGGCAAGAGAATCTCAAACGTAGTACCCAATCCAAGCGCGCTCTTGCAGCTAATGCTCCCGCCGAGACTTTGCAGGATGCCTGCGGAAATCGATAGCCCCACACCTGAGTGTGTTGCTCCTTTCGACGTTTCAAGAGGCGAAAAAATTTGGTTTATCAGTTCCTTGGATATCCCTGGTCCCGTATCTGAAATGGTAATCGCAATCGCGCTGACTTTGTCCTGATTTATCGTCTCAGCACTCGTTATCTTGAGTACACCTCCCTCCGGCATCGCCTCTGCTGCGTTTTTGAACAGGTTGACCAGCACCTGTTTTAGACCAGCAGTATCCGAGCGGACGAGGGGAAGTTCATCATCAAGGTATGTTTCTACTCGAATTTTTCCCGATCGAAAGATGCTCGAATTGAATATGGTGAGAACATTTCTGATGAGATCGTTGATTGAAATGGTTTCAAGTGTGGGTTTAAATTGCGCCACTGGGTTAGCCAGCTTGCCGATAATGTTGGCAACTCGATCAATCTCTTCATTCAGAATTTGCAACTCGACCGCTACTGACTCGCTACCCGCCAACTTCAAATCGAGAACTTTAAGGTAGTTTTTTAGCACGCTCAATGGATTATTGGCTTCATGAATAATCTGACGAGCACGGGACTCATAGTCGTTAACTATAGCGAGACTCGCTTGAGCAGTTGATTTGGTTTTCTGCCGTGCGAGAAAAATCGAGTGGGCTGCCTGACGGGAAAAATGGAGCAATAACTCACTGTGCTCGGCGAATCTCTGTAATTGGCTTTCGCTCAATGCCAGCACCAGACTGCCATACATGAAGCTGCGCGTGGCAAGGGGGAGACAAAGTATCCCGTGAGACTCGCCAAGGCGGGCAAGCTGCTCATCGATGAGACTTGAGATGGCACCCGAATCGCTGCTGCTTAACGAATGCGTGATCATATTATCGAGCAACGCATTGGCAACCAGGCTTCTGCCAGGTTCCAGAGGAAAGCGGATCCGTTGTAGCAAGTTCCGCTGTCCCATAATGGGATGGCCTGACACGATATTGGTTTCTTCATCCCATTCAAACAGAAAACTCTCACGCGGCTCGAACAGAATATCTGCTGCCTGGAGAATGCTTGCAAGCAGGACATCTTCGCTGCTTTCGTGACAGTCATCGAATACATTCTGCGCCAACGAAATCATTGTTGCACTGTGCAACTCCTTGTGTAAATCAAGGTCTGCTGAGGCAGCGAAACCATGTCTCTTTGGGTCGGTAGCTGTAGCGGTTTCCGGGCCGAGTGGCGCCATCAGCGCGCCCATGAGGGTCACCATATCAGCGTAAGAATCGGCGCTCATCCTGCGAGCTTGCTCAGCAGATATCCCACACAAACCACGAGCAAGCGCGATAGAAGGGTGATTGGTCATCTCGCGCAGATCGTCCCGGCTCAGTGCGTTGGCTAATAACACGATCTTACCGAGCTCCGTCGCTGTATTCGCATGCGAGACGGTATCGTGGTGGTGACGGATAGCATCCGCCACTAGCGGCTCCATATGCCAGCGCTCAATGAGCAGGGCGCCCATTTCACAGTGCGTGATGCCAAAGGTGAGCACTTCGTGTTTGATAAGGTCATCCGTGTCATCGTAACGCACCAGAACATCCCGATAGGTGTCCGCCTTGGCTGCAAGCAGTGCGAGTTTGCCAACATCGTGCAGCAAGCCAGCGAGATAAGCTTCCTCCGGATCCGGATAACTGACGAACTGAGCAATCATTCTGGCCAGAAACCCGGCCATCAGGGAGTGTCGCCAGAATTTAGAAAAATCTGGCAGTGACGTTCCTGACAAGGTATTCATGAATTGCTGCATGGCGGCGCTTATGGCAATCATTTTGATCGCTTTGACACCTAGCAGCCGGATGCTTTGCTCAACTGATGAAATGGCATCCTGACGGCCGTAATGACTGGAGTTGACGATCGATAAGACCTTTACAGTCAATGCGGGATCCTGACCCATCAAGTCTGAGATATCCCGCAGTTGTGCGTTTCCGTTATTTAGCTCCCGAATCAAGTGGGTGAGCACTTGTGGCAAGACAGGGAGCTTGTTCAATTCGAATTGTTCGATCAATGCGGCTCCCAAGGCTCCCCCCGGCACTATTGTTTCCGACTGGCGGAACGGTATGAACTAAAAAGAAATGAAAATATATCGAGCGCCGTGAAGCGCACTTGTATTAACTAGCCCAATATCGACATTTAATGAATTAACTTTAGGATTGGATTATATCTAACTGAATTTCAATAAACGTTTTAATGCCATATGCCATATGGACTACTTTATGCTGCGTTGTGGCATAACGCTCTGTAGCACAAGCAGGCTAGGGTGTAAACAGGCACGAGATGAGGAAGCGTACGGTGGCGCCGCTTCAATTGCCACACACCGCACACCCAACATCGCGCGAGATGCGGATTTCACGCCAGCTCATGGCCAGGGCATCGAGCAGCAACAGGCGGCCACTCAGGCTTTGGCCGCAACCAACAATCAGCTTCAGCGCTTCGGCGGCCTGCATGCTGCCGATGATGCCGGTGACGGGCGAAAACACACCGGTGACGGCGCAGCGCAGATCATCCGCCTCGTCGGCTTCGGGAAACAGGCAGTCGTAACACGGGGCGTCGGGCTGGCGTGCATCGAACACGCCGATCTGTCCATCGAAACGGATTGCCGCACCGGAGACCAGCGGCTTTTTCGCCGCGACACAGGCACGGTTGACCGCATGGCGCGTCGCGAAATTGTCGCAGCAATCGAGCACCACATCGGCTTGCGCAACCTGCTCCGCCAGCCGCCTGCCGGCCAGGTGTTCGGTCAGCGCAATGACCTGGCATTCGGGATTCAGCCCGGCCAGCGTGTGCTGGCCGGACGTCGCCTTGGCTTCGCCGACGGATGAGGTGCGATGCAGGATCTGGCGTTGCAGATTGGTCATGTCGACCGTATCGCCATCGGCCAGCACCAGCATGCCCACGCCGGCCGCGGCCAGATAACAGGCGGCTGGCGAACCCAGACCGCCGGCGCCGATCACCAGCACGCGCGCAGCGCTGATGGCCTGCTGGCCTTCGATGCCGATTTCAGGCAGCAAAATGTGGCGGCTGTAGCGCAGCAGTTGTGCATCATCCATGCCGATTTCCATGCCTATTTGTCCTGGCGCAGTTCAGGCGGCGTATCGTCGTGGTCACCATGCGGATGATGCGTCCATGCCTTGAAGTAAATATCCTGGGATTTCTTGATCAGCCGCTGCGGGCCATGCAAGTTGCGCAACTGGGTTTCTTCACAGAACGCAATCAGCGCGCGCGTGAATCTGGCATACAGGCTGTGATCAAGCTGGAAGCCCTGTCTGGCCAGCGCGTCGGCGATGCCTGCCAGCGTGTAGTCATTCAGGTCGTACCAGATCGAGATGTGTTCGGGCGCATGGCCTGGTTCGACGGCCAGGTTGTCCAGACCGCCGAGCAATGCCAGCGCTTCTGCGGCCTGCGCCGATGAGGCAAAACGCAATCCACGGTGTTTTTGTGTGCCCGGCTGCGGCATGAACACACCGGGACGCGGCCGCTGACCACCCGCATCGCGCAATTCACGCGCTTTGGCGGGGGTCATTTTGTTCATGCCGCTGTGCCGATGATTAACGCGGATCAGCGCTTGACGATCTGCAAGGCTTTCAACAGATTGACGGCTTGCGCAAGCTGGTAATCGTCCTTCGAGGCAAACTCGAAGGGGGCACGCGCATCATCCTCATCATCAGCCTTGCCTTTCTTGTCGACCTTGGCTTTGGGCCTGGCTTCCGGCTTCGGGTCGGCGCTATTTTTTAGGTCGGGGCTATTGTCCTTGTCATTGGCCAGATGGCGCTCAAGGTCGGCTTCGCGCAGGAAATTGCCGCGCGGTTCGCCATTGGCGGTTTCTTCGACAATGATGTCCGGCACGATGCCCTTGGCCTGGATCGAGCGCCCGGATGGCGTGTAATAGCGCGCCGTGGTGAGCTTGATCGCGGTGTTGCTGGACAACGGGATCACCGTCTGCACGGAGCCCTTGCCAAAGGTTTGCGTACCCATGATGATGGCGCGCTTGTGGTCCTGCAAGGCGCCGGCGACAATCTCCGACGCCGATGCCGACCCGCCATTCACCAGCACCACCATGGGTATGATCTTGGCCAGCGCGGGCAGGTTTTTCATGACATCATCCTTGCGTCCACGCTGGTAATCCTCGGGACTGGCGGTGAAGCGGCGCTTGGCATCCTCCGTACGCCCGTCGGTGGAGGTAACCAGCACCTTGGGCGGCAGGAAAGCTGCCGAAACGCCGACGGCGCTGGTGAGCAAACCGCCTGGGTCATTGCGCAAGTCGAGCACCAATCCCTTCAAGCCATTTTTTTCCTGCTTCGTCAGTTTTTCCAGATGCTTGACCAGGTCGGCATTGGTTTCTTCCTGGAACTGGGTAATGCGCAGATAGCCGTAACCGTCAGGCAGCGATTTGGATTTGACGCTTTGCACCTTGATGATTTCACGCGTCACGGTAATTTCGAGCGGCTTGCTTTCGCCTTTGCGGAACACCGTCAGGCGGATCTGCGTCTTTGGCTTGCCACGCATTTTTTTCACGGCATCGCTCAGCGTCATGCCCTTGACCAGCATGTCATCGAGCTTGATGATCAAGTCGCCCGGCTTCAGGCCGGCCTTGTAGGCGGGGGTATCTTCGATTGGCGAGACGACCTTGACGACCCCGTCTTCCATGCCGACTTCCAGGCCCAGACCGCCGAATTCGCCTTGTGTGTTGACTTGCAGATCCTTGAGTTCTTCGGCATCCAGATAGGTTGAATGCGGATCAAGATTGGCCAGCATGCCGCTGATGGCGTAAGTAATCAGCTTCTTGTCGTCTATCGGCTCGACATAACCTTGCTTGATCGCCCCATACACATCCGCAAAACTGCGCAACTCTTCGAGCGGCAGCGCAGATGCCGCCGGTGGTGGGCCCTTGTCGGCGTTGGCCGGGAAATTGAGGCTGATGGCGATGCCGGCCAACAGGCCGACGGTAAGCAATCCAGTTTTTTGCAGCATGCTGCGCATAGCGGCTCCGTGCGGGTAATGGCGGATCAGCGGGTACCGATCCATTTCAGGGGATCAAACGCCTGCCCCCGATGCCTGAGCTCAAAGTATAAACCGGACTCTGCATTGCCGCCGCTATTGCCTGCGGTGGCAATCACTTGTCCTGCATTAATTGTGGCGCCCGCAGCCACGAGCAGGGCGTCGTTATTGCCATACACGGAGAGGAAATCGTCGCCATGGTCGATGATCAACAGGTTGCCAAAGCCGCGCAGCCAATCGGCGAAGACGATGATGCCAGCGGCCACGGCATGTACTTGCTCACCCTCGGGGGCGCGGATGAACAGGCCTTTCCAGGTCGTGCCACCGTCAGCGCGGGCGCTACCGAAATAGCTGGCGATCTTGCCTGCGACCGGCATGCCCAATTTGCCGCGCAAGCCACCGAAAACGCCGCCGACGCGTCCGGGATCGTAGCTTTTGCCTGCTGGTGCACCTTTGTTCGCCGTATCGCCAGCGCCGACTTTTTTGTCCGCTTTTGACGGCGGTTTTTTGCGTGTTTTGCGTGTGGTGGCGAGTTTCTCGATCAGGCGGGTCAGGCGTTGTTCATCGCGGCGCAGTGCGGCGATTTCCTGCTGCCGATCACGAATGCGGCCGGAGATTTGCGCCAGTGTCGCGGCACGCTTTTTTTTCTGCGTCAGCAACTCGACGCGGCTCTCCTCTTGCCGGCGCGCAATGCCATCCAATTGCGTTTGCTGTTCACGCGCCGCATCGGCCAGGCGTTGCTGCTGATCCGCAGCGCTGCGCAAGTCGCCGATCAGGCTGGCTTTGGCGCGCGCCAGTTGCGCCAGGAAATACTCGTCGCGCGCCACCTGATTCGGATCACGCCCCGCCAGCAACAGCGCCAGGGCGTCGGCATCACCACCGGCAAACTGACGATTGAGCAGGCGCGCCAACTGGGTTTGTTGCGCCGAAGTCTGCTGTCCGAGGCGCTGAATCTCGCCTTCCAGCGCCTTGAGCTTGAGCTCGACAGCAACGCGCTCGGTTGCCAGTTGCCGCAAGCGCCGGTTGGTGTCCGAAATGGCGATATCAGTTGCGCGCAATTGGTCGGCGACCGAATCCCTGGACTTTTCCGCTGCGGATACATCACGGCGCAGCGACTTGATGCGCTCCTGCACCGCCTTGAGATTTTCTTTTTTCGCCTCAGCCGGTGCGGCTAGAACGCTGGCCGGCACGCATAACAACAAGGGGAAAACGACGACGCGCAGAGCCTTGGAAAGCAAGCTTGCGCCCTGCGCGCCACCATCAAAACTCACGCCTTGGATTTCCCCTGATTGGCGACCGCGTTGATCGCCGCGGCGATTGCGTCGGCATCACCCAGGTAATAGTGGCGGATCGGCTTGAGATTGGCATCCAGTTCATACACCAGTGGCTGGCCGGTAGGGATGTTGATGCCGACGATCGCGTCATCCGAGACGTCATCCAGATATTTGATCAGCGCGCGCAGGCTATTGCCGTGGGCGGCGATGATGATGCTCTTGCCGGCCTTGATGCTCGGCGCGATCTGCTCGTTCCAAT
>Ga0209066_10004078_pt1 | contig 16155 bp, 12 predicted proteins | sample All_14_2_FD_187198 | JGI IMG/M metagenome (GOLD analysis project Ga0209066, IMG submission 187198) | Freshwater microbial communities in response to fracking from Pennsylvania, USA - Allegheny Zone_MetaG_DW_15 (SPAdes) (version 2) ...
GTCGAGCCGGCGCAGGTGGCGATCGGCCAGCCGATCTCGCACCGGCTCGACCACCTGCTGTCGGGCGTGCGCGCCCAGATCGCACTGAAGATCTACGGCGACGACACCGACACGCTGCGCGGCCTGGCCGAGCAGCTGCGCAGCCAGCTGGCCCCGGTGCCGGGGCTCACCGACTTGACGGTGGAAAAGCAGGTGCTGATCCCGCAGATCACCGTGCGGCTGGACCACCGCCAGGCCGCGCAGGCCGGCCTGGCCCCCGGCGAGGCCATCCGTGTGCTGCAGGCCCTGACCGATGGGGCCCACGGCGCGCAGATCGTCGATGGCGCGCGTCGCTACGAACTGGTGCTGCGCCTGCCCGACACCCAGCGCAGCCCGCAGGATCTGGCACGCACGTTGATCGACACGCCGGCTGGGCGCCTGCCGGTGTCGAGCTTCGCCACGGTGCAAGAAACCGACGGGCCCAACCAGATCGGCCGCGAGAACGGGCGCCGCCGCATCGTGGTCTATGCCAACACCGATGGCCGCGACATGAGCGATGTGATCGCCGCGGTGCGCGCGGTGGTGGCCCGCCAGACGCTGCCCACCGGCACCTTCATCAGCCTGGAGGGGCAGTTCCAGGCGCAGGAGCAGGCCACCCGGCTGATCGCGCTGTTGTCGCTTGGCTCGCTGTTGCTGATGTTTCTGGTGCTCTACTCGCGCTACCGCTCGGCGGTGCTGGCCGGCATCATCATGGCCAACATCCCGCTGGCGTTGATCGGCGCGGTGGCAGCGATGTGGCTGGCTGGCGTGCAGTTCTCCGTGGCCTCCATGGTGGGCTTCATCACGCTGGCGGGCATCGCCACGCGCAATGGCATCCTGAAGATCAGCCACTACATCAACCTGTGCCGCTTCGAGGGCGAGACCTTCAGCCAGGCCATGATCGTGCGCGGCTCGCTGGAGCGGCTGACCCCGGTGCTGATGACGGCCCTGGTGGCCGCCTTTGCGCTGACCCCGCTGCTGCTGGCCGCCGATGCACCGGGCAAGGAGATCCTGCACCCGGTGGCGGTGGTGATCTTTGGTGGGCTGATCAGCGCGACACTGCTCGACACGTTGCTGACGCCACTGCTGTTCTGGCTGTTCGGTCGGCGTGCGGCCGAAAGGCTGCTCGAACTGGCCGACCCGAACCCATCCGCCGCCACGGCGCAGCACGTCATGTGACGGCGCTGCATCGACATCAGGCCCCGCGGCGCCGCCTGGTCCAGTGCACCGCGATCGATTGGAAGCCTCGACCCTCGTGAAGAGGTTGCTCACGGTGCGGTGAGGCGCCGCGAACCGGGCGGGGCCGTTGGGCCACCGCCTGCTTCAAGCCACGCCGGGTAGCAGCAGGCTGATCAGCAACCCGGCCAGGCCGCAGGCCCCGAGCAGCGGCATCACGCCCACCTTAAAGCGGAACAGCGCCACTGCCGCTGCGAGCGCGATCAGTGCCGAGGCCACGTCAAACCGTCCGCCAAAGCCCTGCGGCCACAGCACGTGGTACGCAAAGAACAGCGCCAGGTTCAGGATCACGCCCACCACCGCGGCGGTGATGGCTGACAGCGGCGCGGTGAAGCCCAGCTTGCCGTGCGTGGTTTCCACCAATGGGCCGCCCGCCAGGATGAACACAAACGACGGCAGGAAGGTGAAGAACGTCACCACCGTGGCGGCCAGCGCACCGCCCAGGAACAGCGCCTCCGGACCCAGCACCTGCTTGAGCCAGCCGCCCACGAAGCCCACGAAGGTGACCACCATGATCAGCGGGCCGGGGGTGGTTTCGCCCAGTGCCAGGCCATCGATCATCTGCGGGCCGCTCAGCCACTGGTGGGCGTCCACCGCGCCCTGGTAGACATACGGCAGCACGGCATAGGCGCCGCCAAAGGTGAGCAGCGCGGCCTTGGTGAAGAACCAGCCCATCTGCGTCAGCGTGCCCTGCACGCCGTTGAACACCACCAACGCGCCCATGCCCAGGCCCCACAGGCCCAAGCCGATGCCCAGCACGCGGGCGAGCTGGCTGCGTGAAAAGCGGGCATGGGCGGGTGTGGGCGTGTGGTCGTCGATCAACGCCGGGCCGTAGCCCTGCTTGGCGCTGCCATGGCCACCGCCCAGTGCAAACACCTGCGGCCAGCGCTGCGCGCCGAAGTGGCCGATCAGCCCGGCCGCGAGCACGATGGCGGGAAACGGCGCATCGAACGCGAAGATGGCGATGAACGAGGCCGCCGCAATGCCCCACATCCAGCGGTTCTTCAGCGCCCGCATGCCGATGCGGTGGGCGGCGTGCAGCACCAGCGCGGTCACAGCGGGCTTGATGCCATAGAGGATGCCTGCCACCACCGGTACGTCCCCAAAGCGCAGGTAGACCCACGACAGGCCGATCAGGATGAACAACGACGGCAGCACAAACAACGCCCCGGCCACGATGCCGCCCCAGGTGCGGTGCATCAGCCAGCCGATGTAGGTGGCCAACTGCTGGGCCTCGGGGCCGGGCAACACCATGCAGTAGTTGAGTGCGTGCAAGAAGCGCTGCTCGCTGATCCAGCGGCGGCGCTCCACCAGCTCGGTGTGCATGATGGCGATCTGGCCGGCCGGCCCGCCAAAGCTGATGAAGCCCAGCTTGAGCCAGAACCAGAAGGCCTGGGCCGGGCTCACTGGGGTGGGGGATGTCAAGGCATGGGTCATCGGGGCAACGTGGGGCAGAGGCGCAAGGGGGCAACCGAGCGCAGCTTACGGCACCCGGCGAGAGCCTTGACGGGGACGGCCATCACTGCGCAATAGGGTGGCCATACGCCGCTGAGCAGCGTGTGCAGGTCGACCTCATGACACGCTATCGCTCGCTATTACTTGCCCATACTTTCGGCTAGTGCGTGGGGCAAACACTGAAGGCCCGGTTTTCTTTACGACTGATCTTTGTCAATCGTGCACATGTGCAAGACGACAAAACTTCGTCCTGTGCGATGGCTTCGGTGGCTGTCGCGGGTGGTGCCTTCACAAGGTGACTGCCGAACAGAACAAGGAGACCTCATGTCGTTTTTCCATCCACACGGCGCTGTTGCGCATGCCAACTTCTTGGGAGACGCGCGATGAGAGCCAAGCGCGTGGCGAGCCTCACCGCCTACCGACAACCCGGCGCGGCCGAATGGGCCGCGATGGCCCCGCAAGACATTGCGCTCACGGCCACGCCGCTGAGCATGCAGCCCACGCCCTACATCCAGCAATCCTGGGATGGCAAGCCTTATGGCCAGACGCCCGCGCTGAAGGCGGCCTGTGTGCATGACGGCCATGAGTGGGCCTTGCGTGTGACCTGGCAGGGCGTCTCCGGCATGGGCCATGACTTCCCCGATGCTCTGGCTGTGGCCTTGCCGGTGAAGGGCAAGCCGGTGCTGGCCCTGATGGGCCAGCCCGATGCGCCGATCCACATGCTGCGCTGGCAGGCCAACAAGGAGAAGCTGCGCATCATCTCGGCCACCGGCATCGGCAAGAGCATCGACGGTGCGGCCGTGAAGTGCGGCGTGCAGGCGCGTGCGGTGGACAACGAATGGCAGGTGGTGTTCACCCGCGTGCTGGGCCATGGCGCCGGTGTGGCGCCGCTGCTGGCCGGCAAGAAGACCGGCATCGGCTTTGCCCTGTGGCGCGGCGCCAATGACGAGCGGGCCGGCATCAAGGCCTTCTCGATCGACTGGATTGAACTGGCGCTGGACGCTTGAGGAGACGAACATGAGCAAACGCCAAGTCGCGATGGTGATGGACCTGAACAAATGCCTGGGCTGCCAGACCTGCACCGTGGCGTGCAAGCGGCTGTGGACCAAGCGTGAGGGCATGTCCCACATGTACTGGAACACGGTGAACACGCAGCCCGGTACCGGCACCCCCCACAACTGGGAGCAGATGGGCGGTGGCTTCAAGGACGGCATGGCGCAAAAAGGCCACCGGCCCAGCGTCGAAGAGTTTGGTAAGGCCTGGGACTTCAACCACAAGGAAGTGGCCTTCGGCGGCAAGCCTGATGCCGTCCTGGCCCCGAAGGGCGACAACCCCGGCCGCGGCCCCAACTGGGACGAAGACATCGGCGGGGGCGACTACCCCAACAGCCACTACTTCTACCTGCCGCGCATCTGCAACCACTGCACCCACCCGGCCTGCCAGGAAGCCTGCCCGCGCAAGGCCATCAGCAAGCGCGAAGACAACGGCATCGTCCTCATCGACGAAGACCATTGCAACGGCTACCGCTTCTGCCAGGAAGCCTGCCCGTACAAGAAGATCTACTACAACGAGCTCGAAGAGGTCTCGCAGAAGTGCATCTTCTGCTTCCCCCGCATCGATGAAGGCGTGACCACCGCCTGCTCACGCCAATGCCCGGGCCGCGTGCGCTTCGTGGGCTACCTGGACGACCCAGAAGGCCCCATCCACAAGCTGGTGCACCAGCACAAGGTGGCACTGCCGCTGCACGCCGAATACGGCACGCAGCCCAATGTGTTCTACGTGCCGCCGCTGTCGCCCCCGCGCATTGACGACGAAGGCAATGCCACCGATGAAGCCCGCATCCCCACCGAGTACCTGATCTCGCTGTTCGGCCCGCGTGTGCCCGAGGTGCTCGAGAAGATCAAACACGAGCGTGAGCGCAGCCAGCGCGGTGAAACCAGCGAGCTGATGGACCTGCTGATCTCACGCAAGTGGCTGGACATGTTTGGCCCCTTCACCAAGCACCCGCGCGAAGTGGCGACGTCACAGATCAAGTTCTACAAGAAGCCCCCAGGTCCGGGCGATGCCCGGCCCGCCCCCCAAGGGGGACAAGACCCCTTGGGGCGGCCCGGCGTGGTCTTGAAGGGAGAACGTCCATGAGCACCCACCCCGTCAACTTCGCCCGCCGCGGCTTCCTGCGCGGCAGCATGGCCGCCGGTGCCAGCCTGGCGCTGCCCAACTTCGTGGTGCAGGCCGCGCAGATCGCCACCGGCCAGCAGATCCCCAAGTACACCGGCTGGAAGGACGTCTACCGCCAGCAATGGACCTGGGACAAGGTGGTGCGCTCCACCCACCACCTGAACTGCTGGTACCAGGCCCACTGCTCGTGGGACGTGTATGTGAAGGACGGCCTGGTCTACCGCGAAGAGCAGGCCGCCGAATACCCGCAGGTGAACCCCGCGCTGCCCGACTACAACCCGCGCGGTTGCCAAAAGGGCGGCTGCTTCAGCGAGCGCATGTACGACGCCTCGCGCATCACCCACCCGATGCGCCGCGTGGGCGAGCGCGGCAGTGGCAAGTGGGAGCGCGTGAGCTGGGAAGACGCGCTGAACGACATTGCCGACAGCTACCTCGACGTGACGGTGGAAGAAGGCACCGACCGCACCATCTGGGACCTGGGCCCCGGCATTGACCTGGGCGTGTCGATGGCTGGGCAGACGCGCTTCTCGATGCTGACGCAGTCGGTGGGCCTGGACATGGACGGCGAGATCGGTGATTCACGCCGCGGCACGCTGGAGACCTTCGGCAAGATCGTCTTCGAGCGCTCGGCCGATGACTACTTCAACTCCGACCTGATCCTGTTCTGGGGCGGCAACCCGATCTACACCCAGATTCCGCAGGCGCACTTCTACCTCGAAGCCAAGTACCGCGGCGCACGCATCATCTCCATCGCGCCGGACTACAACCCGTCGGCCACCAAGTCCGATCTGTGGATCCCCATCAAGCCTGGCACCGATGCCGCGCTGGCGCTGGCCGTGTGCCACCTCATCATCGAAGGCGACAAGCTCAACAAGCCCTTCGTGAAGGAGCAGACTGATCTGCCGCTGCTGATCCGCAGTGACACGCGCCGCTTCCTGAAACAGTCCGATGTGGGCATTGCCGCACCCGATGGCTTCAAGGCCGACCACCACCTGATGTGGGACGCCAAGACCGACAGCCTGCAGACCGCGCCCTACGGCACGCTGAAGCTGGGTGACCTGGACCCGGCGCTGGACGTGCGCCGCAAGGTGCAGCTCAAGGACGGCAAGACGGTGGAAGTGCGCAGCGTCTACTCGCTGCTGAAGGACCGCCTGGCCGAGTACACGCCAGAGAACGCGTCCAAGATGTGCGGCGTCTCGCCCAAGATGATCCGCCGGCTGGCCAGTGAGATCCTGGCGTCGAAGGCCGTGGCCAGCGTTGCACAAACCAGCATGTGCAAGTACTTCCACGGCAACTTGGCCGAGCGCAGCGTGGCGCTGGTGTTTGCGCTCACGGGCAACATGGGCCGCAAGGGCGCTGGCTTTGCCGGCTTCCCGCTGCTGACGATGGACGGTGCCGACCGCTTTGCGCTGCCGCCCTCGGTGAAGGAGGCACAGCAGTTCTTCGCCGCGCTGGAGCCGCTGATTGCCCAGCGCCTGGCCGCCGGTGACACGCACGAGATGGTGATGACCGACCTGGGCAAGCTGCTCTACGTGCCGGGCAACGGCATGATGCGCACGCCGATCTGGACCTCGGGCACGCTGTTCTGGTCGATCCACGGTGGCGTGGGCGAGCTGTCCAAGAACATCGAGAAGTGGGGCCTGAGCATCAAGCGGCCCATCGCTGACTACGTCAACGAATCGGTCACCAAACGCTGGCAGCCCTGCACCCCGGCACCGGGGCGTGACCCGCGCATCATGATCTCGCTGGTGAGCAACCCGCTGCGCCGCGCGCGTGGCAGCGAGAAGCTGCTGGAGGTGCTGTGGCCCAAGCTCAAGAAGATTGTGGTGCTGGATTGGCGCATCAACTCCACCGCCCGCCATGCCGACTACGTGCTGCCCGCCGCCCCCTGGTACGAGCACACCAACCTGAAGTGGGTCACCCCGCTGTCGCCCTACCTCACCACCACCGACCAGGCCACGCCGCCGCTGGGTGAGTCGAAATGCGACTGGGACATCATCGTGCTGCTGGCCAAGCACATCCAGCAGCGCGCCCGCGCCCGCGGCATCACCACGGTGAAGAGCCCGGAAGGCCTGGAATGCAAGCTGCACACGCTGTATGACGACCTCACGATGAACGGCCTGTTCAAGGAAGGCGACGAAGACAAGGTGGCCAAGACCATCTACGACATGAGCACCTCGCACAAGAAGATGACGTGGGAACAGGTCAAGAAGAAGGGCTTCGCGCGCTTTGAATCGATCCCCGAGGATGCAGCATCGATTGGCAACATGTGCGAGATCCCCGAGCACGACAGCATCGTGCCGCTCACCTACCACGTGCGTGACAAGCAGCCCTGGCCCACGTCGTCACGCCGCATCCAGTTCTTTGTCGACCATGAGCTGTACGACGAGCTCGACGAGCTGCTGCCGCGCTTCAAGGCGCCGCCCACCATCGGCGGCGACTACCCGCTGATGATGAACGGCGGCAAGGCGCGCCAGAGCATCCACAGCACCTGGCGCGACAGCCCGCTGATGATGCGGCTGGACCGGCCCGAGCCGTACATGCTGATCTCGTCCATCGACGCCGGCAAGCGCTTCATCAAGGACAACGACTGGATCCGTGTCTGGAACGACGTCGGTTCGTTCAAGACCCGCGCCAAGGTGTCGCCCAGCCTGCGCCCCGGCCAGACGCTGATGTACCACGCCTGGGAGCAGTACCAGTTCCAGGGCCCGGGCGACATGAACAGCGTCTCGCCCACCCCGCTGAACCCGGTGGAGCTGTCGGGTGGGCACCCGCACCTGACGGCGGGCATCCTGCAAGGGCAGTCGTCGGTGTTTGACCGCGACACGCGCATTGAAGTCGAACGCATCGGAGCCGGTTGATGAACGCCACGATCAACTTCGCCGACGCTGCCGAACGCAGCGCCCATTACGCCCATCTCGCCCGCGCCTTCAGCTACCGCGGTGCCGACATCGAGGCCGGCATCCCCGGCACTGAGTACACCGCCGCCTTCGACCCATCGGTGCATGAAGACGCCTGCTCGCTGCGCGAAGGCGCGCACATCGAAGAAGAGCAGAGCGCCTTGTTCGAAGAGCTGATGCGCTTCTACGAGTTCTTCGGCCTGGGCCGGGGCGAGGGTGCAGAGATGCCCGACCACCTGAGCGTGGAGCTGGAGTTCATGCACTACCTGACGCACCTCGAAGCCCAGGTGCAGGATGAGCCTGAGGCGCTGGACTCACTCTGGCGCGCCCAGCACGACTTCCTCACCCGCCACGTGTGGCGCGTGGTGCATGCCGTGCAGGACGAGCTCAACAGCGAACACCCGGCCTGCGTGGCGCTGGTGCAGGGCTGCGCGGCCTTTGTGCAGGACGAATTGATGCGGGCCAAGCAGCGGCTGGCGAACTGAACCACCCGGCTTGATCGATTGGGCCGACCGCGGCAAACCCGGCGGCTTGCTTGAGGAGACATGTCATGAAATTCATCGTCATCGGTGGCGGCCCTGCGGGCTGTGCGGCGGCCTACACGCTGGGCAAGCAAGGCCACCAGGTGCAGTTGTTCGAAGCGGCCGACCAGGTGGGCGGCCGCACCAAGCAGCTCAAACGCGACGGCTTCAACCTGGCCACCGGCGCGCTGTTCCTGATGGGCGGCATCTACCCGCGCACCTCGGCCATCCTGAAGGAAATGGGCCGCTGGAAAGACCTGCGCCCCTGGGGCGGTGCGGCCGAGCTGATCGACAAGAACGATGCGCGCTACCCGGTGAGCTTTGTCAACCTGCCCAGCTACCTGTCGGTGCCCACGCTGGGCCTGACCGACAAGATCAAGGTGGCCTGGACGGGCTTGAAGCTGCGCCTGAGCCCGGGCGTCACCAACCCCTTCAATGGCCATGAGCTGGCGGCCTACGACAAGGGCGAAGAGCTGGAGACCTGGTCGCGCCAGCACCTGGGCTACAAGTCCTACGAATACATGATCCGCCCGTTGATGGACTTCCTGTACGCCGTGCCGCCGAGCTGGCTGTCCACGCCGTTCCCCATCGCCATCATCCAGCAGGCGCACAAGATGGCGCTGTCGGTGCCGCCGGGCGGCGTTGGCCAGGTGAGCCAGTGGCTGGTGGAGGCGGCCAAGGGACTGGACCTGCACCTGTCCACCCGTGTCGAGCAGGTGGAAAAGACCGGCCGGGGTTATGCCGTCACCGCCCAGGGCCAGCGCTACGAGGCCGATGGCCTGGTGATGGCCACCGAATCGTTTGTGGCGGCCGAGCTGATGAAGGACTTCATCTCCCAGGCCACCCGCGACAAGCTGATGGGCACGCCCTACACCGACTATGCGCACGTGGCCATCGGCTACGCCAAGAGCCCGTGGCCAAACTACCCCAACGACATCGTGCTGCCGGTGGGCGAAGGCGAAACCCGCAACGTGGGCGCCATCGTGCTGCACAGCCGCCGCCACCCGGCCTCGGTGCCGCCCGGCGGCGAGCTGGTGGGCATCTACTTCAACACCCCGCCGCTGCCCACCATGAGCGACGACGACATCAAGCGCGAAGCCCTGGAAATCACCCACCGGGCCTTCGGCGCCGCGCCCGAGCCCACCTTCGTGCACCTGTTCCGCTACGACCGCGGCCTCACCATCGCCAAGCCCGGCCACTACGGCACGCTGGATTCGGTGCACCAGGAGATGCCGCCCGGTGTGTACTTGGCGGGCGACTACTTCTCGCAGGCCGGCGTGGAAGCGGCGGTGTTCAGCGGCGAGCAGGCCGCCAACCTGCTGCATGCGGCAGTGAAGGGCTGATGATGACGGGCCTGAACGACCCCAAGCTCACTGCGTTCGCGGCCCCCGAGGGGCGTGACGGCCTCTTCGGGCGGCCGGGCGGGACCGACGTTGTGACCGATGCCGACCTGATCGAACAGACGCTGGAGATCGTGTCCGAGCGCTGCGACGACCCGGCGCCCGATGTCTTCGCCCGCTTTTTCGAGCGCTGCCCGGAAGCCCGCCCGCTGTTCACCGTGCTCGACCCCAGCCAGCCCCCGCTGGCCTGCGGGCAGATGTGCTTCGAGGTGGTGCAGCTGCTGCGCGACACCGCCGAAGGCAAACCCTACGTGCCGTCGTACATGGCCCAGGTGGCGCACTCGCACGCCGAGATCAAGGTGACCGACCCGCGGCTGTACGACGAATTCCTGGCCGCGCTGGTGGATGTGATGGCGCGGCTGATGGGCAAGGACTGGAGCGATGCGCACGCGGCCGCGTGGGCGCGGCAGTGTGTGGCGTTGATGCAAAGCATGGCAGCAACCCACCGGCCCGCCGCCGCGGCATGAGCTGACCAGGCACACGGCAAGCACCTGCCTCAGCGCGGTGCCAGGTAGTGCCGATAGATGGCGTTCGCGCGGGCCACCGGTCGCCCGTTGGCGCTGATCAACGCCTGCGTGAAGATCAGCGTCTTGGTCTGCTTGACCAACTGGACGGGCGCCTGCACCCAGGCGCCGTGTGGCGCCGGGCCGAGGTAGTCGACCGACAGCGTCACCGTCGGCGCATGCCCGCGCGCGGTGCCGGGCCCGTCGATGACGGCGGCAATCTGCAGATCGGCGAAGGTGGCCATGGCGCCGCCGTTGCAGACATCCACCGGGTTGAGGTGGTGCGCGGCCACGCGAAACCCCAGCGTGCGTGTGGCGCGTTGCAGGTACACCGGCCCGAACGCCGCCATGAAGCCGGGGCCCATGTCGATCAGCTCAAATCCTTCGGGGATGTCATCCATGGTGACCTCGGGGTTGACTGCTGTGTTCATTGGCCGCTGAAGCGCGCCGGCTGTTTGGCCATGAACGCCTGCACCCCGGTGCGGAAGTCCTGGGTTTGCGTGGCGGCCTTCACCGCAGTGCGCTCGGCTTCCAGTTGTTGCATGAGCGTGTTGCCGTAAGTCTGCTGCACCAGCCGCTTGAAGTGGCCGTAGGCACGGGTGGGGCCGGCGGCAATCTGTGCCGCCCATTGCTGTGAGGCGGTGGCCAGTTCGGCGCCGGGCAGCACGCGATTGACCAACCCCATGGCCAGTGCCTGTTCAGCCGTGAGCGTCGAGCCCAGCAGGTACAGCTCGGCGGTGCGGCGCGGGCCGATCTGGCGCGGCAGGTGGTAGGTGCCGCCGCAATCGGGCGACAGGCCCACGCGGTCGAAGGCCATCACGAAGCGGGTGTCTTCGGCGGCCAGCACCAGGTCGCAGCCGGCCATCAGCGACAGGCCGGCGCCCGCCACGGCGCCATGCACGGCCGCGATCACCGGGGCATCCAGCGCGCGCAGGCCGTCGATGGCCGGATGCAGGGCGTCCAGCAGGTCATCGATGATGGCCGGGGCGCGGTCGAAGTCCTGTGCAAAGGGTGCCAGGTCACCGCCGGCCACGAAGGCCCGGCCTTCGCCGCTGAGCAGCACGCAGCGCACGCGGGCATCGCCGGCCAGCACCTGCACCTGGTCGCGCAGGGCGCGCGCGGTGGTCACGTCGATGGCGTTGAGCACCTCCGGGCGCTGGAAGTGCAGACGGGCGATGCCGCTGGTGGAGTCGATGTCGAGATGGACGGGAGGCATGGGAATCCTGTCGTGGATGGCGGCGCGGGAGGGGCGCCTCTGCACAGCAAAAAGCGCTGCCGTTGAATGCTAGTGAGTGAAGCTCACCTAGTCAACCGGTGCGTCTTGATGAGTTGAACTCGTCGTTTTCCATACCAAGGGAAACCACCGATGAATGCTGATGTTTCCCAGGGAAGGCGGGCTTGAAACCGGGCTGCAGGGCCAGGTGTTTCGGCGCTGGGCAGCGTCCCGGCTGTTGACATGGTGAGTCTGACTCACCAATAATGAAATCGAACTCGAAGCAAGGGGTGGGCGATGCAGATCGCTGGCCCGTTGAAATCCCTAGCGAAGGGCCTGCCAGGCGCAAGCGTGTGCCTGGGTCGCCCCCAACCGGTTGGCACGTCACAGATGAATCCGATCCTTGAAACCCTGCGGTCCGTGGCCGAGCAGCCCTACCAGCGCGCCATCGAGGCCAAGCAACGTGGCCAGCGCGTGGTGGGCACCCTGCCCATGCACTGCCCGGCTGAACTGATCCATGCCGCGGGTGCGCTGCCCGTGCTGGTGCAGGAGCTGCCCGATCCCATCACCAGCGGCGGCGGTGTGCTGCCGCCGTTTTTCTGCGGCTTCACCCGCAGCTTTGTTGACCAGGTCACCGAAGGCAAGATCGCGTTCCTCGATGCGATCCTGTTCGTGGACCATTGCGTGCAGCTGCTCAGCGCGGCCGATGTGGTGCGGGTGGCCCGGCCGGAAACCACCATTCACTTCCATCAGCTGATCGCTTCGGTGGAGCAGCCCTGGTCGTTGGATAACTCGGTCAAGACCCTGCGCACCTTCGTGGAAGACCTTGAAGAGCTGTACGGCATCTCGATCAGCGAAGACGACCTGCGCCGCAGCATCCGCCTCTTCAACGAGAACCGGCAGCTGATCCGCCAGCTGTATGACCTGCGCCGCAGCGGGGCCATCGACCTGTCGTCCACGCAGATGCAGGCGGTCATCAAGTCGAGCATGGTGATGGACAAGGCCGAGCACACCGCGATGCTGCGCGATCTGCTGCCCATGCTGCAGACTGCCGGCCCGGCCAAGGTGCGCAAGCTGCCGCTGTATGTGTCGGGCCACATGTGCCATGCGCCGCGGCCCGAGATTCTGGCGCTGATCGAGGAATGTGGCTTCTCGATCGTCGATGACGATCTGTACCACGGCTACCGCTACGTCTCCACCGATGTCGACGAAGCCATTGGCGACCCCATCGTCGGCCTGGCCACCGCCTACCTCACCAAGAATCGCAATGCGCCGTGCCCCACGCGCATCGCGCCCAGCGTGGAAATGAGCGAGTGGTTGCTGCAGCGGGTGCAGGCCAGCCAGGCCCGCGGCCTGATCGTGCTGCTGGCCAAGTTCTGCGAGCCGCACTACTTTCAATACCCGCGCATCAAGCAACAGTTCGAGCAGCACAACCTGTCGCACCTGCTGGTGGAGACCGAACACGAAGGCGTGCCGCTGGAGAACCTGCGCACCAAGGTTGAATCCTTCGCCGAGATGATCAAGCGCCAGGGCTGATCACACCCGAACGCACCCGAACGCACAGACAACCGGAGTCCAAATCATGAGCACAGTTCTTGAAAGCGGCGCACCGCTGGTGAAGAAGGCGAATCGCCTGCAGTCCACCAAGCTCAACAACAAGATGGTCAACGCCTACTGGGAAGACCTGTTCCGCGCCAAGGAGCAGGGCAAGCTGGTGTGCTGGACCGAAGGCATCCAGCTCAATCCCATCCTGCAGGCGGCCGACATCGCCTGGTGCCACGGCGAGGCCGCTGCCGCGCTGCTGGCCGCCCGTAAAGAGTCAGCCGCGCCGCAGGCGCACATGGAAACGCTGGGCTACGACCGCGAACTGTGCTCCTACGCCCGCACCCACATTGGCTGCGGCGTGATGAACCAGGCCTCCACCGTCGAAGCGCAGACGCTGCTCGATGTGGACGCCCGCACGCTGGGCTCGCGCATCCCCGAGCCCGACATGATCATCAGCGCCTACCCCTTCTGCAGCACCGGCCAACAGTGGGACAACGAGCTGTACCGCACCTTCGGCAAGAAGGTGCCCATCTACAACATCTCGATGGATTGGGTGTGGGGCAACAAGGGTTCGTCGGCCTACATGAGCGGTCCCGAGTACCGCGAGAAGGTGGCCTTCCTGAAGCGGCAGCTCGAAGACTGCGTGCGCTTCATCGAAGGCATCACCGGCAAGCGCTACGACTGGGACCGCCTGAGCGAGATCATGACCTACACCAAGCGCGCCGCCGAGCTGCGCCTGGAAGCCATGAAGCTGTGCAAGGCCCGCCCCTCGCCGGCCAGCTTCTTCGAATGGACCAACAGCATCGCGCCGGTGAACTTCCTGCCCGGTGGCCCGGAGATCGTGCATTACTTCGAGCAGAAGAAGGCCGAGATCGAAGCGCGCATTGCCCAGGGCATCGGCACGGTGCCGGTGGAGAAGTACCGCCTGTGGTGGGACGGCATCATGAACTGGAACAAGATCGGCTGGCTGTCCGACAAGTTCGCCGGCTACGACGCCTGCATGGTGGCCGGCCGCTACACCCACATGGGCTTCTGGCAGGAGCCGCAGGTGATCGATGTGCGTGATCCGCTCGACGGCATGGCGCAGAACTACCTCACCTGCCCGATCAGCATCTCGGCCCCGCAGGTGATCGACAAGATCGTGGAGCACTGCGAGTTCTATGAGATCGACGGCCTGATCCTGCATGCCGCGCGCACCTGCCGCGCTTTCTCGTACCCGCAGCACATGATCGCCGACGCCGTGGGCAAGCGCCTGGGCCTGCCGGTGGCCATGTTCGAAGGCGACATGGTGGACGAATCGTTCTACAAGGACGAGATGGTGAACAGCCGTGTTGAAGCCATGCTGGAAGCCATCGACGCCAGCCGGGCCCGCCGGCGCTGAGTTGGCAACGCACCGCGAGGACCACAGCATGCAGCGCTACGCGATGGGCATCGACTTCGGCTCCACCACCGCCAAGGTGGTGATCCTGGACGCCGAAGGTGAGGTGGCTGGCTCGGCCATCTCGCAGAAGGGCGCCGTCAGCGACGAAGGCGTGCGGGTGGCCCAGGCCGAGGCCTTGCAGCAGGCCGGCATCACGCAGGCCGACGTGGCCCGGGTGGTGAGCACCGGCTACGGCCGGCGCATGCTCGACATCGCCGACCGCACCATCACCGAAATCACCTGCCATGCCCGCGGCGCCGTGGCGCTGGTGCCCGAAGCCCGCGTGGTGATCGACATCGGCGGGCAGGACAGCAAGGTGATCGCCATCGATGCCAACGGCCTGGTGGCACGCTTCGCGATGAACGACCGCTGCGCCGCCGGCACCGGCAAGTTCCTGGAAGTGCTGGCCCGCGCGGTGAACATCGAGCTGGAACAGATGGGCGGCATCGCCCTGGCTGCCACCGAGACGGTGAACATCACCAGCATGTGCGCCACCTTCGCTGAAACCGAGGTGATCTCGCTGCTGGCCGAAGGCGTCACCAAGCCGGTGGTGCTGGCCGCCGTGCACCAGTCCATCGCCAACCGCACCGTGGGCCTGGTGGCCCGCGTGGGCAAGCGCGATCCGGTGGTGATGACCGGTGGCGTGGCACAGAACGTGGCCGCGGTGCACTACCTGCAAAAGGCGCTGGACACCCAACTGATCATCCCCGACGGCGCTCAGCTGGCCGGCGCGCTGGGCGCGGCCCTGTTTGCGCTGGACGACCTGCAGCTGGACGACGCCGAGCGCCGCAAAGTCCAACAAGGGGATGACGACCTCGACGATCTGGCCGCGCCCCAAAGCTGCGCGCCCGCCTGCGCCGCCAAGCAGGCCAAGCCCATCGTGTTCAAGCCCCATGCCACGACAACCGCTCAGCCCACGGAGGCAACCCATGGGCGTGCTTGACGGCGTTCGCATCGTTGAGATGGCCGGCATCGGCCCGACACCGTTCTGCGGCATGCTGCTGGCCGACATGGGGGCTGACGTGCTGCGTGTGGATCGCCTGGCCGCCAGCGACCTGGGCGTGGAAACCCCCACCCACCTCGACCTGCTCAACCGCAGCAAGCGCTCGGTGGCGGTCGATCTCAAGTCGGCGGCGGGGCTGTCCACCGTCAAGCAGTTGATCGCCGGCGCTGATGTGCTGATCGAAGGCTTCCGCCCGGGCGTGATGGAAAAGCTCGGCCTGGGCCCCGCCGTGTGCCTGCAGGTCAACCCCCGCCTGGTGTTCGGCCGCATGACCGGATGGGGCCAGACCGGCCCGCTCAGCCAGACCGCTGGCCATGACATCAACTACATCGCCATCACCGGCGTGCTGGATGCCATTGGCCGGCGCGGCCAGCCGCCGTCCATCCCGCTCAACCTGGTGGGCGATTTCGCCGGTGGCTCGCTCTACCTGGCCATGGGCGTGCTCGCTGCGGTGATCCAGGCGCGCAGTTCCGGCCACGGGCAGGTGGTGGACGCGGCCATCGTCGACGGCGTGACCAACCTGCTGACGATGCAGCGCGCCTTCGATCAGATGAAGGTGTGGCCCACCGAGCGCGGCCGTGGCTTCCTGAGCGGCGGTGCACCGTTCTACGACGTCTATGAAACCCAGGACGGGCGTTACATCTCGATCGGCAGCGTCGAGCCCAAGTTCTACCGCGAGCTGCTCAGCCTGATCGGCCTGGCCGATGAGGTGCTGCCCAAACAGGACGACCAGCGCGGCTGGGACACCTTGCGCGAGCGCTTC